>WLWD01000819.1_pt1 | contig 36714 bp, 12 predicted proteins | sample 6712731 | NCBI WGS metagenome assembly WLWD01 (sample SAMN12718690, study PRJNA576275) | sponge metagenome | isolation source: marine sponge | host: Mycale hentscheli | place: New Zealand: South Island, Marlborough, Capsize Point | collected 2014-11-01 | reverse complement strand
CCCACTGAGTGATTTCTGCCACGCCATGGGCCCCACTGGCCACGGCATCCAGAGCTGGCTCGGATTCTGTGGGCACTGATGGGAGAGGTGGTCGTCCTGGAGGCAATGTCCGCATCTCGGGATTGACCTTGCCCTGCCTGTGAAGGCCTCACTGTAGAGGCGAGAGTCCGGCACAGACCAGTTCAAATCCCTCCTGGCAAGTGCCTCCCGCCTGAACTGGCGATCGTAGGCAACCCATCGACCTGCCTCGTAGTTCCTCTCTGCCCTCACTATCATCGCCTGATAGGCAAAGAGTTCAGGAGCCTTGTGAGTGAACCTCGCCGCCACCAGTGCGGCCATGAGCGAGTAGCGTTCGATCCACTGTGAAATGTCAGTAATCGGGGGCCGGCTGGGTGGGTGGGGCCGGCCTGAGACAGACTCTGGCAAGGTATCAGCCGTCACCTCGGCCATCTCGACATACTCCAGGTCAAGGATTCTCTTTGTCACCTTTTTCGCCAGCGAGGCGGCCGGGTTAAAGGGGCCAGGTTTCAATAGAGACCCGTTGCCCTCCCTCTTTTCGGGTGCCAGGGCTGCTGACGCCAGCAGATCAAGACCGGGCGACCCCACCCCCATGGTAGGAGCGAAGGTTGAGAGGTCCGCCAACGCACCATGTGCCTCAGGCAGGATGGAACCTGTAATAAAACCACATCCCCGTAAGCGAAACTCAATCGATGCTCACATCGGCAGGGGCCAGGTGACTAGAGCATACTCTAGGGCTAGCGTGCCAGCTTGAGCGACTAAAGCATATTTAGGGCAAGCGCGCCAGATAGAGTGACTTAAGCATATTTAGGGCAAGCGTGCCAGATAGGGCGACTAAAGCATATTTAGGGCAAGCGTGCCAGATAGAGTGACTAAAGCATATTTAGGCAAGCGCGCCAGATAGAGTGACTTAAGCATATTTAGGGCAAGCGTGCCAGATAGAGCGACTAAAGCATATTTAGGGCAAGCGCGCCAGATAGAGTGACTTAAGCATATTTAGGGCAAGCGTGCCAGATAGGGCGACTAAAGCATATTTAGGGCAAGCGTGCCAGATAGAGTGACTAAAGCATATTTTGGCAAGCGTGCCAGATAGAGTGACTTAAGCATATTTAGGGCAAGCGTGCCAGATAGAGCGACTAAAGCATATTTAGGGCAAGCGTGCCAGATTGAGCGACTAAAGCATATTTAGGGCAAGCGCGCCAGATAGAGTGACTTAAGCATATTTAGGGCAAGCGTGCCAGATAGAGTGACTAAAGCATGTTTAGGGCAAGCGTGCCAGATTGAGCGACTAGAGCATATTTAGGGCAAGCGTGCCAGATTGAGCGACTAAAGTATATTTACGGCAAGTGTGCCCGATTGAGCGACTAAAGCATATTTCGGGCAAGCGTGCCAGATAGAGCGACTAAAGCATATTTAGGACAAGCGTGCCAGATTGAGCGACTAAAGCATATTTAGGGCAAGCGTGCGAGTGGAGAGTTGGAAGATAGACCCCCTGGTGCTATGGCAGGCAACTCAGAGGAGCCGTCAACCCGTACAGGCACCGGTGAGTCTGGGCTTGTCCTCAAGTGGGGGTTAGGTCATAGCTGTGGCAAGTTAATTTTATGCCTGGTCTAGGTATTTCTCCTAATGATGCATTTGATATAAGGATGTACCCAGCCACATGCTGAGTGGTCCCTGGGATGCCTTACCTGTCTGCATGTTGACTGAACCTAGCACGGCCGTTGTACATATGGTTGGCAGTTGTGCATTTCTTACGCTATCCGGCTCTTGCGAGTTGCTCTACCTGGCACACTTGCCCTGAATATGTGTTAGTCGCTCAATCTGGCACGCTCGCCCTGAATATGCTTTAGTCACTCTATCTGGCACGCTTGCCCGAAATATGCTTTAGTCGCTCAGTCTGGCACGCTTGCCCTAAATATGCTTTAGTCGCTCAATCTGGAACGCTTGCCCTAAATATGCTTTAGTCGCTCAATCTGGCACGCTTGCCCTAAATATGCTTTAGTCGCTCTATCTGGCACGCTTGCCCGAAATATGCTTTAGTCGCTCAATCGGGCACACTTGCCGTAAATATACTTTAGTCGCTCAATCTGGCACGCTTGCCCTAAATATGCTCTAGTCGCTCAATCTGGCACGCTTGCCCTAAACATGCTTTAGTCACTCTATCTGGCACGCTTGGTTAGAAAGCATACAGCTGTTAGACAATCTCTGAGGTAATTGAAGAATTTTTTGAGACTTTCAAAATATAAATTACAGAATTCAAATTATTCAGTCTCCATTGTGGTTTCAGTACTCTATATTCAGCTCATGTAAGTCTCTATGTGGACCAACAGGAAATTCAACAACCTTATCTGTTCTGGAACAATGAGTGGATCAAAACCTTTACGAATAAGCCAAAGAATGCTTTTTACATAGTAGAATTTCTTCTGATACATTAAGTAGCAATAGGTCATATGGGTCTTTCAAATGATTATATTCCTACAAGTATAATCTAGTTGTGGCTTCAGATCTTTAGCGACAATAGAGTCACCGAATTTAAAATATGAACCAATTAAATTTTAATTGATGGGAATTAATTCTTTACATATATTATAGGTCCATATAAATATATACGGTAAATCTTTTAATACCTGATTTAGTATACAGTAATACTACTTTACAATCATGTCCTAAATGTAGAGGTACGTGTACTTTTAAGACACCATTGTGAGTGTATGTATGTACCTTTGTTCCATTCCAGACCAGTATGCAGCATCTCATAGTTCTCTGCCAGTTTTGATCCCTGGAATTCTTCCAGCTACTAATATTCCAGCAGATGACGGGAAGTTTTGTAGACTAGGAGTCCTGAGTCCTACAATTGTAAGTGAGGGGTGTGGTCTATTGGGGTATCCTGAAGTTATTTGTTAATTATATAGCTATATTTACAAAGTCAGAAAATGAGACTCATAAGCACAAATCCAATGCTTATACTTAATTTCAAATAGTGCACATCTTATAGTACAGCTTGAGTAGGCTTTTTTTCCCCATATTTTAAAGGACAATAAGATTATGTAATCAAAATCTCTGGAAAGTTTTAGTGCTCCAAGAGGTTTTACAAGAACTGGAAAGTTCTGTGCTCTTTGGAATCATTTTTAGATATTTAAACTAGCTACATCATAGCTATTATTTGAGCTGTGTACTATAGCGACAGCTTTTTTCAAGACCTAGATTACGAAATAGGCTAAAACGGGAGAATTGTGGAATTATTTGTCAAATTCAAGCAGAATGATAAAAAAAAATCATGTTGTAATTTTCCTGCTACTGTCACTATTTGTGTTATTAGATTGTTTGAGTAATTAAGTTGGTTATTTCTTGAAAAGAAATTGATGCTTGGAGGAAGGGGGAAGGGTATCCTGATTCTCTCTTTCCCCCACCCTTCCCCTCCCACTCTGTGAAACCCTGGATTCATAATCCAAACCCTCATGATAGAGTGAACATTAAAGATAATGATATTCTGTATACTGTAAGTGTATTTCATGCATGCTTTTTAACTGTAACGTTTGATTTGATTTTTTTTTTTTTTTTTTTTTTTTTGGTTTTGTTTTGTTTTGGTGCTCAGTGGTTGCTGTCAATTCAAATTAATGCTTACTTATGGTAAATGTCTGTTACTCTTCATAAATTTTTTCACTGGTTCATGGTTGATTAAAAAAAAAAATCAGCTTATTTTTAAAGGTGCTCGCACATAGCAACGCCTGGGCGCCTTTAGTAGCGCACTCCAGCTGAATAGTAGCGCGTTATCTACCACTAATTTGTTACGCTCTGTAACAAATTAGCGCCCATGAAATGCAGCTGTGCCTCACTCACCACTACGCGGGTACTGATAGGGTGGGGCGGAGTCAACTTACAATAAAAAATTCTAGCGCTCTAAAGTAATGGATCTAGAACTTCTCTTGTGTACTGCTCGGGAATGGACTAACTGCTATGGTTCAAATTTTGCCAGAGTTTAGGCTATAACATTGAGATATTTTTAATATACGGAATTTCACGGAAATAATCGACAATAGTTCACGTGGTAAGGTGAGTAAATAGAAAAGTAAAATAAAATTCAACAAAAACTCAACGTTATGGCATGCACGCAAGCGTAAGGAAATGATATACAAAAAATCTGCTTCTAAACTACGGCGGTAGCCGTGCAGTACTGCCAGGAAGTCCAAAATGGTGATGGGGGTATTTCTTGAGATGCGATCGACTTCCAGTCTTCATTCTTGGTAGGTGCTTTCTCCTAGCAGTACTTGCTGGCCTGCATAAATAAAATAATTCGGGTAAAAGCAGAAGTAAGTTTAACACGCCCTAGCAACCGTGGCCTATTTGGCGGGTTTTTTCGCGCTCAAAGAGTGTGCCAGCACCCTTAACCAAGGCTAAACTTTGAGATACACCTCTTGGCATAATTTATCAGTTCTCACCTCTGAAATTTAGTGGCACACTGAAGTCAAAGTGCACTTGCCATTTAAATGTACCACAATTAATAATATTTTTTCAGCTGCTCTTGCCTATAGTCCACTATGCTTTGTTAAGCTGTATAAGTTGAAATGGTCCATATGTACTCGCATGTATAGCGCTAGAATAGTAGTGCAGCCATACAGTGGGTCTCGTAGTCACTATACACTCTTTGAAGTAAAATTCAAAGTGCAGAAATAACTACTAGTACATGTATATCCTAGATATCCACCATGCAGAGCTTTACCTAACTTACGCAAGTAGAGGTACAGGTGAAAATTGGAGTTGCACATAGTAAATAAATAAGCAAACATGTAAATAAATATCGTAAAATCTCCATTCCATTGCCTATAAAAATGTTTCACTTGCTTTGCTCACTTGCCAATAATAATAATAACTAGTGATGTGCCTGAGCACAAATGGCAGGCAAGCCTAAAACTACACTATTGTTAAATGATTGATTTTAACTTCTAACACTCAAGCTACTAAAAAAAATAGTCGAGACATGTATGCAGTGAAGGGGGTTTCAATGCCATAGCAACCACTCACCACAACTGTTTGAATAAAAAAAAAGTGGCGGTGGTAAGTCATTTTCAAGGGGTAAATACTGTTGTGCACGGCTTATAACCATGACAAAGAGCACATTGACTTACCACCGGCCACTAACTCGAATAGAAATGGAAGTCCCTTAAGTTTTCACGTTATAACTGCACCCGCAAAAGAATTCAAAACGGTAAACAATTCAATTTCTAGGGTGATACGGGTACTGATCGATAAACCAAAGGATTCTGTTTAGTGCAATTTGGGACGGGGTCGACCACATAACTAACACAAAAACGCGAGGGTCAAAGTACAAAATGACATACGTACGTCCAAACATATATACAAAATAAATAAACATCCCCGATTTTCGATTGTGTTACCCCTGTAAGTGTCTCGCTCGCCAATAAACTAGTGGTGTGCTTGAGCACAAATGGCGAGCGAGCCTTAAACTACAATATTGTTAAATGATTGATTTTAAGAACTAACACTCAAGCTACTAAAATAAAGTCGAGTTTTTAAATTAAGTATATGCGGTAAAGGGGATTCAATGCCATAGTAACCGCTCCCGCAACTGTTTGAAGCAACAAAATCAAGTCACGTTATTTAAAATTTTCTTTGTGATATTCTTAATAATAGTTGTAACGCACAATACTTTCACACAACTGAACATACCTACGCAAGACTTACCTTCGTGGTTCGTCTAGTGGACAATGAATTTTCAAGTAAATGCTGTTGAGTAGAGGTTATAACTGTGACAAATAGCGTATTAACTTACCACCGCCACTAACTCAATAGAAATGGAGCTCCCATAAGTTTTTGCGTTTTAACTGCACCCACAAACAATTCAAAGCGGTAAACAATTCAATTTCTAAGGTGATACGGGTAATGGTTGCTAAACCAGAGGATTCTGTTTAGTGAAGTTTGGGACGGGGTCGAACGCCGAGCGAACACAAAAATACGGAGGGTCAAAGTACAAAATGACATACGTACGTCCATATATATATAAATAAATAAACAAACATCCCCGATTTTTTTCATTTTTACCCCTGTAAGTGTCTCGCTCGCTCGCCAACAAACATCCCATATTTTCAATTGTGTTACCCCTGTGAATGTCTCACTCACTATGCTCGCTCGCCAATAATAATAATAGTAATAATGACATCATTTATTTTAAAGCTAATAACTGTCAAGACATGGGTTAGCACAATGCAGAATGGCTGCAATATTTCTTTGTTGATTTCCTTATTTTTTATTTTTCCTTCATTTTATACTATCTTTTATGTGATTTGGCTGATAGGATTTATCAGAATTAAAGTTGTTGGTGTAATGATTGTTGTGGGACCATCTCCTAGCAACCACACCTAAAATAACAATAAACAGACATTCTCCTGATGTTCGTTTGTATGTGTGTATCTATGTCAGTGTTCCACTTTTGTGCACTTTTAATCTGAGTATGACCGGGCGTGTCACACACACTCATTGCATATTTTCTAATTGTGTTTCACCCGTGGGAGGCGAATGTATAAAAATGAGCCACCCATGGTTTCATTCAGATCCAATTAAACCTGATGTACATTAAGCAAAGTTCGCCAGGAATCTTTCAGTTACCTGCAGTGTGACTTACTCTGTCTGAGGGTCTAGTTATAGCTTGAGAGCAGTGTGTGGTACAGTGTAGGTAACTAAGGATCCTGGTGGCAGTACTACTAACTTTGGTGTGGATAGCTTAACCCCTTCAGCATCCATCCCCACAATTGTGATACTTAAGTTTCTTTGTTTGCTATCAAACTCTTGTTTTCACAGAATTAGAATGATAGTTTTATTATTTTCTTTCATCTAACAGAAATTTGAGAGGCCGGCACATTATGTAGCAGAATAAGAGAAGTAAAGGACTTTGATGAAGAGTGTACGTCCAACAGAATCCAGAGATTGGGTGAAAGACAGCACGTCAAGCATTGTCATTTACTAAACTTGTCAAAACTGATTTATATTTTATTCAAGTTTTTGTGACAATTATGAATGAACAATTTCAATGTTCCTACTCAGTCTTTACTCTAAGATACATGACATGTGCTATTACGCATCATCACTTAGCCTATGGTTGTAGCTAGCTACCTAGCCTTCAGTCATGGAATGACTCCTGTGCCTTAGTGGTCTGGTTGTTTACATGTGTTGGATACAACCTGCCTGGACACCAATACAACTTCCAACAGGAGCTGGCTGTGTGGCACCACATGTGGATGTGTGAGACATAATATGTAGCTGTGCACCAACTAATGATATGCAGATGGTAGCTATACTTCTGGAACTTTATCTAGAATATACCAATGTACATGCGCCATGTGGAGCTGTAGCTATGGATCATTATATAGGAGTAGCTACATTGTGTGCATTACACTAGTGTGATATATTTAGTGTAATGACAAACGTAAATAAAATGCTTTCCATGCATCAAGCAAAAACAAAACATCTGAACTGACCACAAAAAAGACAAACATTGCTTTGAATGATAAATGTTCGGAACCAATATAGGCATTTTAAGTACAGAGTTCCACCATAGGCATTCTCATGAGCTGCAATGAATAGATTCCACATACTGACACTCCCTTTTCATCACTTCCTTGTGGCATTACAGATCCACTATTATTATACACAACTCAAAATATAACCTCCCAGATTAGCATAGAATCTAAAACTAAGAGGAAGTGATTAGCATTGTACACCAATTCAGCTGTAAAAGCTCATGCACATAGTCCATCTGAACATTTTGTGTGTGGCAATCAATAGCTATTTTTAAAACCAATTTGTGTAATGTGTTCAACACTTTAAGATTTTTCCAGTCCAATCAGCTACTAACACACTTAGCCTCACCATTATGATATCATCACTATTCACATTTTTTATGCACAGGGACTGGGACCCAGTGAATACTAGTTTACATGCAGGACTTACCTCATCAGTAATACATCATGTTTTATCAACTGAAAGTTTTATTAATTATTTTATTCACATTGTGTTGTTATTATATCATTGTATACTATTATGATGATGATGATAATTTTTTAATTTGACTAATACATTCATAACTATGTACTAGCTAATAAAATACCACCTTGCCTTCTGAGGTAAACAACTGTATGAACACAAGCACCTCGGCAGTTTGGTTATTCCAACCCTTTGTTCAGATTCCTATGTCACTTTCAAGATACAACTGGAGTCAAGCTACTACTGCGAGTTTACTGACTGCACATTGCAGAGAAGTGATTGTGAGAAACATGTTCATAGCTCCTAAAGTTTTCTAGCCTGTGGCAATAGAAACTATAGGAATAATAGGCCTAAGCTCCCTCTCATTCTGGAGAGCTCTATGGAGTCGTCTGGATCATGAATGAAACCATACATACATAGTAGGAATAACTAAAGATATAGACAATGGTATACTCAGGAACTCTATCTAATGTACAACAGTGTATATCCAAGTGACTTTTACACTCCAAATGTATAATTCTTGTGTATAATCTGGGGTTTCATGAATGTTCAGCTTCACCCTCACAAGAGTTGAGCTCTCCCTCTGCTGTGTTGTGTGTGTTGAGTGTATGTTTGACAGTCCCCACTTATCTTGAACATTGTTGTATTCCACTATCACCCTCATTCCTGTAGCTATATAACTGTGGTGTGCATTCAAAGTATTATTATTGAAAAAGAAAAGTGTAGAGAGTTCTGTTGGGTCTGTGGTAGCTTACAACCTGGACTTGACAAGTCGCAACTGAACCAACCCCGAAACAATGAATGTAATTTGAAGTTGTTTACTTGGCATAAAAAATACAATAAATATAAGTTCTGATGATCTATTGAAGTTTGGGTTAAGACAATGCTTGATGTGTTCTCCGTCGCCATCGGACCTCTGGCTCCCGTCACATCTACACTCTTTATCCAAGTCCTGTTTACTTCTGTATACTTCCACATAATGTGCTGGTCTCTCAAGTTTCTGGGGATAAATTTTTTTTACAAAAATAAAATATGAAAATAAAAATCTAGCTGCAAATGCAAACATAAAACCAAAAACAAAAAAAAACTGGTAAATCATTAACACAATAAATATTGTAAATAGATTACACTGGAATAAGTTAGTTTTGTTTTTTGTTTTCTTTTCTTTCGTAGTGAGTGAGACCTACGGGCTAGAGACCATCTTTTCCAGCATCTCTCAGTGGCTGTGCAGCGAGTAAACTGTGGCCCTGTCCTGGGAGCAATCACCACCTAATCCTTAGTATTTATTTATTTATCTGTTATTAATTTATTTGTTTTGTTTGACAATTTTATTATTATTATTGATGTCATTATGTATTTATTTATTTATCTACTACTTCACAACGACAGAGTGGGTGGAGCTTTCAAAGTTCAGAAAAGCTTTCAACTTTAACAAATGCAGTTGTTCAACTCTGTAAAAGTCATTGACATGGCGCATTTTTACTTCATACTTACTCGTTCATTTGGTTGTCAGCTTTTTGTTTACCCATTGATTTTTACAAGTTAATTTTTTCCTATAAGTTAATTTTAGCAGTTCAATATTTCAGTTCTCTCATTCAGTTCATTTGTCAGTGTTAAAAGCAAAACCGAACAATGAGATAAGCTGGTACTAATTAGAATTATGCATAATGAGCCATTAGGTGGCGTATATTTAGAAAGATACTATTTAACAGTTGTTATGGCTTCTGATGCAGTCGCTCTAAGTATTTCTACTAAAAGAAATCTCTTGGCATATAGTTAGCAGTTTAGTAAAGTACTGGAACCGGATGCACCAAAAAATAAAATAAAAGAAACATACAAAAATCCCCCCAAAAAACAACCACAAAAACTAAATTAAAAATGATAAAAACTGTATTTCACACTCCTAAAAATCCAAAGTCATTCATTTAAATGTAGAATTTGTGTAAAAACAAAGAAACAAAAAACAAAAAACAAAAAAAAACAAAAAAGAATATGGCACAATGTCACGTAAGTAATAAAAAGTTATGAGCACCATAACAAAAGGGGAAAAAAATCATAACAAAAAAAATAAGGGATATAAAGAGAGGAAAAAGGAGAGTTTTGTTTATCATTGATGCAGCTGAATTCAACTGCATGATATCACAGCGTACTGTGTTGGAGTACTGCTAGATACTACTGAGGGGGTCATCTTCAATCAACACATACTGTGGTGGTACACACACACACACACACACACACTGCAGTAATAGGAGTAGACTGATTCTACTATGTATACTACTCATAAAAATAAAGAATAGTGAGCTATTCTCTTTGCACAGCTACTTTTTTGAATTTGAAAACAAGGAGCTAGAGGTCAAAGGGCATGCCGGGGACTCTCCCTTAATACTTGGACCTTCAGAAGGAGTTCAGAAAGTGGTAAACAAGGCTACAGAGTTCATGTATGGAGAATTGCATTGAATTATAAATGGCTACAACAATAACATTATGGTTGTACAGTTACCACAATTTCAGGAAAAAAAGTAAAAAAAAAAATTGGTTGAGTAAATAAACAGATTTTTTTAAACAACCATGAACCTGTAAAAAAATTCATGATAAGTGATAAACATTCACCATCAGTAAACAGTAATTTGAATTGATAGCCATCATTGCATGCCAAAACAGAATCAAACAAACAAACACAAACACAATAAACAAAGAAAAAAAAAAGAAGTCAAATATGTAAAAGCCATTAACATGCTGGAAATACACTTACGGGGTATCAAACATCTTTTTACAAAGTTCACTCAATCTTACCCCATGCAAAGTCTCCTTCCCAAAGAATAGCCATTTAAAATAAAGCACCAAAGGTGCGAACTCTCAGCGCTACTTAAAATAGCTAGGTGTTACAAAAAATAATCTCAGACCAAAAGAATAATTTTATTGACTATTAATCAAGCATCAATATAGCTCGAGCAATGAAAACGGTACATGTAAATGCAATCTTCATAAGAGACAACTTCGCGAGCTTCCAAGCAGAATAAAGTAGCTACTGCTGGCCATAATAAATTAATTGCTCACGTGACACAATGATAGGGAGCATTACCCACAAAAGTTAGTACCTATGTAGCTACATGGAGCTGAAAGCTTCACATTTTCTACTATATAACCCTCACGGTCATGCACACTGAGGGATGATAGCATAATGACAATTGCAGTAACATTAAAGCATAATCTTGTGAATTATTCTTCAAGCCTGACCAAATCTTACACGAAACCCTAGTTCAACTAAAGCTATGCTAATGGTGTGCAATATTTGGAACCTAGTATTTTGTGTCCAAATACTAGGTTCCAAATATTGTTTCTACATACAATATACTATTCCAAAAATGTCGCGAGATCCTGAAGCTCATCCAGTAGCACACTATTCATAAAAGATCCCAACCCTTACTCAGGGTTTTCTACACTGTACTCTTTTTCTTTATTACTTCTAATCACTAACAAACTGTCTCACCAAAGCCGTCCCTCTAAATGTTTCACGATGCTGTTTTAGTTTTTCTTGTGCTAATTGAAAAATCATGGTAAATTCCAGGTGATTTGGTATACAATCAATGAAACTTCTAGTGTGTGTGTGTGTGTATGTGTGTGTGGTGTGTGTGTGTGTGTGTGTGTGTGCGTGTGTGTGTTTGTTCCACCCTACATATCTTCACAATGATATTATTAGGTTTATTTCACCTGTATTGCCGAGCATGTTACCCTTGAAGTTATAGCAACCGGTCAAGTTCAACACTTTTTGGGTTTTACAGCTACCTACCAGAGACGTTCGCAGTTAGATTTACAAACTTAGCAGAGTTAATTTTTAGTGGTGGTGGTAAAATATCTTTGTTCATGCACCGTTTGCCACAGCTATGTGTCTTATGTAACAGATTTGTTCTTGAAAATTCACTGCCAAGTAGTCCAGTCACTCAGAGAATACAATGTAATGCTATAACTACTAGAGTTCTGGTACAATAGAGCATTTTGAATGGAGCATACTTTGGAAAGGTGGTTAGCTTAAATAAAATCCTTTGGTTTAGCAATTCTTACCCATATCATCCTAGGAATCTTGATTGCTTACCCTTGAAAATTGTTTGTCAAGTCGCGAAGAGAATACAATGTAAGTCTTGTGCTGGTATACCCAGTGAACAAATATGTATGTGTGTATAAAAGTGTGGCATGTTGCTAAAGAATAGCACAAATTAATAATCTAAACAAAAACAACAACAACAGTTAACTAACAAATGAATATGAGAATCTAGCATTCATTTCAGCCGGACCAGCTCGCTTGCCATTTGTGCTGAGCACATCATTAGTATATTCAATAACTTAACCCAACATTCTGACTACAAAGACTACTAAAGTCAAAATCTCCGTCTTGATTTTATTGTATACATACACACATATATAAACAGCAAGATAATTAGTGGCGCATGCTTATTGTGTAAATCCTGCATGACAACTTGGACAGACAGCCAGCAAACTGAAGCTCTAAACTGATGTCTTCACTAAACCTGAGGTTTTCTGGTTTTATTGGGACATGTAAAGTTTTCTTATATTGGGTTATATTAAACGGTGAGCATGTGCCACCAGGTATCTTTTTATTTATTGATAGAGAGCTTGACAGTGAGAATTTCAAAAGTAGGTATGATTACTGTACCCATTCCAATTACAGCATCGCTCTCATGATAGAACCATATTTCAGTGATGGAATTTTCTTGTTCTATTTATATAATGTTCCATATAATATTTATGTATCTTTTTGTGGTGCTCAGTTAAATAGAATGAGCATGTTGACCCTTGACCTTATCAGACTGTTCGGCCATGGTGAACAGCAGTATGACTTACCACTTCCAGACATAAACAGTTAACCGTAAATTTTTTCTACACGTTAGCTAAACAACAGCAAATGGGATATTCAGCAATCTTGCAGGTATGGAGTTGTACCCACTTTTGTCCCAACTTTGGGTTTCAGGGATGTCAGAATGGGTGCGGCCACGCAGTCATGGCCACACCACTATTTTGATAAAAAGGGGCAAGGCTCACAATGACTCTAGTGGTCGTTGTGGCCATGTCTTCTGCGGGGAGTAAACTGCCAATACCGACCATTTTGGAAGATATTCCCGAAACTCCGCTCCTGCCTTGTCCTCCTTTATTTTTTCGAGCTATCTTTTGGAAAAACAAACGTAGTTCAGAGGTCGTTGGTTTGATTTTGAGAAGTGGCCATTTAGCATTATAAGAAGTCTGCAGACGTTTTTTTTTGTTGCTAAATACGCTTAATTTTTTTTATAGAAAACAAAAGCAAAGACTGCTAAAGTCAGACCAGGCATTTGTAAGTTTTTAAATGGTTGTTTGCTTTTATGTCCAAGTGGCTATGTTAGCTATACAATATAGACTATATAATTACATTAAAAAGTTATTAATTTGACTTGGTTCATTAAACTTCAAAACTGTCTCAGTCACTGACAAGAGGGTGTGGTTAAGTGGGTGTGGTTAAGTGGCTGCATCAATCTGATTTGGCTTCCTACTAGTGGTGGGCGATACCGGATTTATGTTTTCGATATCGATACCAAGTACTTTCGAACCTGGTATCGATACCTATATCGATACCACGCATGCGCACTAATTAATTAAATTATTCTTTTGAATTTAGATGAATTGTCAAAAAAATGATTTGGAAGAGTATTACATGTAAGCAAAGCAACTACTACAGATGAAAAAGTTCGCTATTTTGATTATTTATTTCTATTCAGCTCTGGAAGGAACCGCTAGAGATTAACCACATTAAATTAATCACATTAAATTAACCACCTTTACCAAGTGTTAATGTTGGCCACAATGAGAAGGCGGTAAAGGTCGATATTCTGTCTGGGCAGGGCTAATAGTAATATTTGGTATCGAAGTCTGTTCTCTGGTATCGATACCGGACACTTTCCTCTGGAAGTATCGAAGTATCGATACCAACTACTCGGTATCGCCCACCACCACTTCCTACACCTCTGGGTTTAATTGTACACCAGTCTGATTTTGTTAGTTCCACCCAATTATTTTAAAGAACTGTTGAAGGTCAGAAAATAGTTTCATTTCCTGATTTGAATTTATTTTTGGTGCTGTACATGGAATAATATTGTATTGACTATAACATACATACCATTTCCTATCCACAACTGGCCCAACATTGGTCAATGACTGAAGCTTCCAGGTGGTGGACTCCTCCAATAGACTTGTTTCAATCATCTCTAGTGCCTATCGGAAGACTCCCGTACCCTTCTGGCTGGACCCTAGAAGCGCAAACCAATGACTAGCAACGACTATTAGGCAGGTATTATTTAGAAAAAGAAAATGAGCCGCTATGATGGGGCATTATGTAGAAATGGCAATAGTTTTTAGTTAACAGTTGCTATGGTTTCCAGCTCAAAGTCTTGGTTTCTCTGTGCATGCGCGTTTGTACGGGTGCCAATTTGGCCCCTTCAAACTAAGCGGCGAGTGCCACTAATTTCCCTTACTGAATAAGGGGAAAAGTACCTGAACCGGGTGCCTGGCTACGGGTATGCAGTGTATACGATTTTTGTAGTCTTTGTCGAACCGCACGCGTAAAATATGCGATAAATTTATTTGCAAAGATGAGGGGCGTGTCATAACAAAATGTCCGTCTGAGCGTCTCCTAAAAAAGTGCTGCTCTGATTCAAGATTAGGCTTCGCTATTCAAATGAAAGAGAGTTCTATGAAATCATAATGTATATCAATGTTGCTATCTCAAAACTGAGGGTGAAATAGCTTTGGGAAGCTGTCATATCACTAACGTCTTTGTTAGGATGCTGAAGAATATCTGCTACTAGAGCTGATATCTTAGCCTGTGAGTGTGGGACACAAAATGCACAGGGTTAGAATAATGTAGTAACATATTTTGTCCCGTTACACCCTTCAAACACCCTCCTAGTATACCAAATAGGGTGTACCATTACACCCCTATCACACTCATAGGAGTGTTACACTACACTCCTACAGTGTATATGAACACCAAAACACACCCTATAGGGTGTAATTCTTTGCCAATATAAAGTGTACTGTAACGCCATGTGATTATATTCAGGTATAATACAGTAAATATTATTTCACATACAATACGGGTATGAGATGACACAAAAATTGTATGTTGTATGTTTAGGTCCAATGATGACAGTTCACTCCCTCAGTGATGTAGAGTTCTTCAATCATCCATCACAGACACACCTTAGACAATCTCTATTCACTCAGCTTCATCTAAACATAAAGAACATTGAACACATTAACTTCCATATTTGATAAATTATTACAAAATATTACTACAGGCAACATGTCTACGTCAACTAACTGTGCAGCCCACAAAAAAATAAAGCCCCTTATATATATTGTAGTATATTAACTTCTATTTTCACTATCACTCTATATGGCAGTACCTAAATGGGAATATAACGTCCACTACCACCTCAGTTTCAAACGCCACATGGCGCCGTGGTTCGCTTGACAATTACGATTATTCACTAGAATGGCGACACAGTTGTTGTTTTTAATACAGTTTCTCTGACATGAAGTAGTACTTCATAAAATAAAAAAGGCGTAAGCACCAAATATTTTCCTAAATTTTTTTTTTCAAACAGCAGTCTGGAGATATTGCAGGCATTTTCTAAATAGCTCAGTTTGCTTCGGAGTTGTTTGTATTGGTATAAACCTTTACTGGAAAAAAGTTTTTAAAAATATGTGTCCATTCTCTTTACCGAATTGGTGGTCAGTCACCTGCCAGTAAAAGGGTTGAAGAACACACGATTTTGCCTCAGAACACTTAAAACATAAGCCCCACTTAGTAAACTTAAGGACTGGATGTGGTAAACCAATCCTGAGTTACAGTGTGAAGCAAGGGAACCCTTTACCTCATTACAGATAGTACTTTTTGATATTGCAAATTTAATTCACTCCTATCTATCCCACCTATAGATACATGTCTGTCCCACTGTCTTTCCCATCCCAGACACACATGTATGTATAGGTGGAATAGATGGACATCCCATGGAACCCCAAGGTCCCGGGGACGATGGGATGGGTCGGACAATTTCTGGCATTTCCAGACATTTATGGAGTGAATTTACATTCCCTATTACACTTATATAAAACTTACTTAGCAAGTCCTTTGAAGCTTGTGTATAGATTACGCCTTGATACAAAACCTTTTACCTGCATACACACATAAAAATGGTTACTAAATTAATATTAACTATTATCATTGTCCAATAAAAATGAAAGGTTATGTATACTATGGGAACAGAAACACTTTGACATCAAATTTCGGTCTAATTCTTAAATACCTGATCAAATTCAAATTGGAAGATCATGTCAGATAAAATTTTGGCACCATTGTGGTATGTACTTTCATAAGTACATGTCAGGCCAAAACTATAAATGTCCTTTCAAATTCATGGTGAAAGGGTATAACATCAGATAGACTCTGGTCCGTTATTTACAGCATTAAAGGAACCCCTAGATTATGCATGTACAGTGAGGACATCAATGGCATTAGGATAAATAGGTAAAGGGTTCATTCTAGAAAATGATTAGCAGTACACTCGAGCCTCCCTGTGTTCTGAGTAATGGACACCATCAACCAGACACAAGCTTGTGTGATTTGTGGTAAGGGGACATCAATATAGTGAGTCTATTAAAATGACTTGTAGCTTGTTATGGACCCCCCTCGGTTCCAGACTGACATGCACAAGTTACACATGACTTTAAAAAGGTTCATGATAATAAAATAACAGTTAAAATAATACTACAGACTCAGTGGACTTGTAAACTTAAAGCACTCAAAACTCTCTCTCTTAAAGTAAACACCAATAAGTTCAGCAAGAAAATAACTCAGAATCTCATCTCTGCCAACCCATTTCATTAACCCTTTACCAAATTACCAACATGAAATCCATTAGACACCCTTTACCCTAAGCACAATAAACCTTTTACCGTTTCCATGGTAGGCCCCAAAAAAGTCAATTAAAGTTGCTTCTATATCAAATTTTATAGGACTCATTATTATTCCTGTTGTAAGTACGAAACCCCTTACCTAATCTTCATCACAAATAAGAATTTTCAATACTTCACTTCTTTAACATCACCCTACATACAAAATGTTATACATATGCTTAACCCACTACTAAAAGAGGTATTTCTAGCTCAGCACAATAGGTGGAGAAATATTCTTCTAACGGAAACAATACTAAATAATACTATTTATTCAGTACAATAAAATCATTGGGGAGAAAGAGGGAGGGGCTAAAAAATAAGGGATGCCACATCACTTCTTGCAGGGAAATACCAATTTCAGCAAAGTCACATTACCTCCACTGCTCATATAAATACCCTACAAATTTTAAAACACACAACAACTCCCAATAATATTTCTTAATCAATATTATTTCATTAGAGAAAAAAGTACTGAATAACCTCACAACTGCAAATCAAAAAAGAATAACTTGCAAATCTTTTACAATTACTGGTCAAAATTGCTGCTACTTACAACTGCTTCATAGAATATAGAATTTTACAATTCCAAATTGAATTAGTCTAATATCGAGACCATTCACCTTTTTTTGTGAGACCGGCACAGTGCTGCAAATGATATTATTTTAGTTTCTAATTTGTGCTATGTAGTGCAGATTGCTTGGAACTCTGATACTGTGTTAGTTCACCTAGTCTGGTGTTGCCTACCCTTTACCTACTTTTAATATGGTGCGGGGGAGGAGGAAAGGGTCTGGGGACTCTAGTACCAATGACCAGTTTGAAATAATCTTTTGCGCATGCTCTAATTAAGCCCAATTGTGGACACTGGTAGTCTTGCGGTCTATTATTCAAGAAAGGTCCCTAACGCTTGCAGCATGTACTTGATATCAGAAAGCGCTTGTATTGCATGGTAAGACTTTACCCTTGTACACAGGGTCTAGTTGAATTAACCTAGTCTCTATGAAACAAAAAAAAAAGATACACTGTGTATCAATGAATCTGTCAAGGGACCCGTTCTGGGGGTGAGTTCAGTTTGGCATACAGCAAAATACTAACACATACATATAATGTATAGCCAATTGGATTATCAGGGTCTGTGGACAACTTCCACATACGTACCAGCTCTAGAAATGGCTATACCCCAAGCCTTTAGCAATTGACTGTCACTACCGTTGTACAGCTTCAGGTTACTTTTATCAAACTATCTGGCTGGTAAGTTATGGTGAAATCTCTTCAACCGTTATTGAGACGAAGTATACAACCACTGTGGTGAATGTTTTAAATTGGTGGTTAGCACCAGAATCTGATCATTGGTACTTGAGCCCCCAGACCCTTTCCTCCACCTAGGCACAATATTTAAAAAGGTAAGGGTCGGCAACACCAGACTATAGTTCATCTTGGGTCTCAAAAAGTTAGGTAAAGGGTCTATAAATAACTCGTACACAATGGGTTTCATAATATCAACATTAAAATTCTTGTCTGCTATATCAATTAAACACAGCTGCTAGCTGCTGGCAGAAATACTGTATTTCTTATACCTAGCCCTACCCCCACCCCTTCACTATAAATTAATATTTATGCCGTCTAATGCCTGCCACTAGTTTAGCTACACCTATAAAACAATGACTTCTCCTTTCCCCACCTCACTTACTTGCAGCATTTCGTGGTAACGGTACCAATTGGCACATTTTGAATGAATATAGTAGACCTTTTAGATCAAATGAACCGCCAAATTCCATACGTATGTACACAGTATTAGTATAGCAAGTGCGCTTTCTCACGTGATAACGTCAGAAACCCTTTACCCTATTTAGAGATATGTAATTCAATCTACCCTTTACCGATTTTATGAAGATCCGTCTTGAAAATGTAGACATGTATAGTACTTAGTGCTCAAATAAACTTGTGGGGATAGACTTCGGGATAGACGAATGTGTGAATCGCTTTTCTGCCTACCGTTGTATTCATACAAACGTTATTGTAAGTTACAACCCTAATAAGCTAGCGCCTGCGGGCGGGGTTCATTATCCATTATTCCAATTTTGGAACAGACACTATGAATCTGCCATGGTAGGAGAGTTTTCTTGGAGGAGTTGCAGTACACTGCAGGGTTTCATCCAGAAATTTTTGTCTTGGGGGGGGGGGTCGAAATTAAAGTGGAGTAAGTAATAATTTTAAGTACTGGTAATACTTTTTGCTATACAAATCATAGCGACAGTAGAAATCAGAATCGTTTTCAAAATAGGCTTCAATTTTCTTCACTATCAAAACTAATGGCTATAGCTATAGAAGGGCCAGCACTTGACCAAGGTAATTTTGATGCTGTGCTGTAAACATTTTTATTCTGAGTAGGTAAAATAAGTGGGGGGGATACCCCCTCTCCCCTCCCTGGATGAAACCCTGCACTGTGTGTGGTTCAGCACATTCATGTCGCTCTCTCCAAACAAGTGCTACAAGCTAGCAAAAAAAGAGCTAGCAAAGTGCTAAAAACTAGCAAGAGGCAGCAAAACCACGCCCATGCCATTTTGGATTAGGTTATGTCGCATAAATAATGGCAATAATCACATTTTTCATGTGGTGACTTTCATACGAGTGTGGTGCGTCGTTAAAAGGAGCACAGTCAGTAACTGTAAGGCCAGTGCATGTTTCAGATCAGGGTTTCCCCCTATATTTAGACCAGAAAGATTAACACTGGCGTAATTAAATGAAATATAATTTTACCTTTGTAACAACCACACTTGGGGGTTGGTTATGGTAACATGATTATTATGATTACAGTAAGATTGTGAAATGTTGATTATGAATATAATTATGATTATTTGTCAGAAAAATAGTGATTGTTACAACAAAAAAAAAAGTTTTTTCAAACAGTTTGTTTGATAGACGTCATCTTTCTGGTCTAAATATTTTCCCAGTGTAGATACTGGAGAATGGAGGTAGTTGCAGGCTACGTACAGTAGTGGCCTTTAAGTTCAGCTGCTATAACTCTGTTTATTCTAATTACAGCTAACATTTGCTGTGTTTTACTTTACTGCTAATATTACCAGTAATGGTTCTATGGGTTTGATTACGATGATTACACCCACAATTTGCCACATGATTTTGATTATGATTATGATTATGCAATAACTTATCGATTACGATTGTAATCATAATCAACCCCAGCTCTGAAGCAACCATAAAATTAATTACAAATGTTATTCACCAATAGTTCTCTCCCAGGCAATGGATATATTTCTCTGCTGTTCTTATTGTTTTGTTATAGTGCTATGAGGGAATATATTATATATTAATGCAGCGTGGCACTTCTAGAGTGGTAATAGCTTCATTGCAGAGGCCAATGCCAATGATGAAGTAGATGGTGCTGATTCACAGTTGAAAAGGAGGAATGACTGCTGAAGACAGTGAACTAATTCTTCCAAGGTACTACTGCTGGGCTATGACTAGAGTACAATAATCTATTACCATTAGCTAGTTCAATATAATCATTGGGTAACTGCAGAATACCACAAATTGTTTGGACCATATATTAGCACGAGTGCCAGTATAATTATAAAATACGCAATAGAAAAGTGCGGGCTTATGCGCTGTGATTTTTGGTTATAACCGGAAACTTGTGAGTTACCTGACAGGCTTTTCTATTCCGTATCTATCTTGTACCACGTACGTCGTCCTTAGAAACAATGTTTTTGCCCCGCAGTTCAAAAACTTAACCAACACTTTTTGACCATTACAAGTGACGTGACATGTGAGTGCTAATGTGCCAAACAACACGTGATATTCTGGTGGTGTCCAATATTAAACTTTTTATTGTGTGCCTTACGGAGACGCAATAACCGTAAAAAATTTGCTCAAGGGGGTGCAATAACCCACCACAAACTTGATCCCTGTGTACTGCGGAATATTACCACATGTTTTACCATTTCAAGAATTCAAACAGTTCCTATTGAACTACACGTATTTGTATTACTTAAAAAGGGATTCATACAGGATTCGTTCAAAAAGATTTTTAGGGAGGGGAGATCCTGGGCTTTGGAGGGGGACACTTTTACTAATTCTATTAGAGAGCACTTCAGTTTGGGGGGAGGGGTAACGTTGGCTTGGGGATCCCCCCCCTCATAGTACATGGAAATTTTTTAACCATGGCAACCTCGGGCATATTGTCTGATGACTGCCCCGTATTCCTCAAGTTTCGGTCCTCAACAATAATTATTTTATGTCATGGTTTGACTAATTCACATCATATTGATTGTCCGTATCTACCTGAAAATATCGGCTACCAGTATATCGGCTAAATTGCCTAGCCTGACGACACTATCCCTCTGTATGAATACCTTGGTTGTAAAGCATTAAAGATACATTCTCCCTCAGTCTAATTTTTTTCCATGAGGCCTAATATGCAGTATACATACATATGTAGTATAGATATATATTTTTTTTAAATGTAAATTTTGTCCATTCATGAATTTTGTATATAAATTATTCAGGTAATGCCATGATCACTAACTTTTTTCATTGGTACTTTATTTTATTTGTGTACTAGAATTGCTGTGGTCCATCTGGCAGAAAAGCAAGAACAGCACATTGAAGTAAGTTTATGGGCAACCATATTGGTCTCCTCATGTTGATCTTGCTCATTTATAGATTGGCATGAGGTGTGCATCAAGAACCAGTAGTTGCACTATATAATTGCTGTCTATCCAGCAGTATTGCCAATAGTACATACATATGTTTAGTTGTGTCATGATATATTGCTAAATACCTTGCAACTCTTTCATTCCGGACTTAATTTTTACCATGAGGTCGTTGATTTCAGGTAACTCGAAAAGCACTTAAAAAAATTTTTTTTTTGGTGAAAACTATTTTCGAAGCTTCTGTAATGCCTTGGGCACCTATAATCTGAATTTTGAGGTTCTAGCTCACTGTAACAATTTTTTTTTAAATCGGAGAAGTCCACCACACCGTGGAGCGCGTCAATGCTACTCCCGGAATGAAAGGGTTAAATAGTTTTAATCATGTCTTGCTATGTTCTCCACATTTGTCACGAAAAATCCTCACTACATGTGTACGTTCTTGAATTTTATCTTGATTGAGCTCTACTTGCCACTTGCTAACTTACTGCCACACATTTGCATGTAGTGTGTAGGTGTGGTTCAGTGGTGTGCTTCATTTTGAGTGTGTAGATTTTTGTTTTCGAAAGTGTGATTATGGTTTGTTTGTTTAAGCCAGAAATAACACATAGAGATAAGATGGTACTTTTATGTGTTATTAAATTAATAGGAGTGTGAAAGAATGAGCTGACAATGTGGACTTTCATCACTTTTTTATTCTATGCACTCTGGGGCACTGGGACTGAGTTCCCTCCCCCCAATATAAGTTCAGCCCCTTATAATCAGAATGCCCCCAATATTAGCCCTCTTTTGTAAAGTGTATTGTCCATAATCACATGTATATGAAAGATTTTTAGGAAATTCTGTGTGTGAGCAACCAAGTGATTTGTTGGCCAGACCTAATTGTTTTTCTCTCTTCACATCAAGTAAATGTTTCATGCACAACTGACTATAGATAGAATTTTTTTCCAATCCAGAAAAAAGAGACCTGCCTTGGCCCAAACAACAAAAATAAATTAGGTCTGTTCTTATTGGAATCCAATGCATTGCATAATGTACAAATGCTAGTATAAATTTGTTTACGTCAAGTTATGCTTGACAATAAAATGTATTACTTACTTGGTTCTTTCTCCCCCCCCCCCCCCATAGTTTTCCTTTTACAAAGCACAAGCAGTTGTATCTTGTGGTATGCGAAGTTCACCGTATTTAACCCCCGCCCTTTGGCATTTTCCTCCCTCCTAGCCAAAATGTATGCATCAGTCCCTGAGGATTTATTTTATAAGGGGGGAGGTCAAGGGGGCTTTCACAACCCCCCCACCCCAGGCTTGGATTTGACATATCCAGTATTTGGTATTTGGTTGTATAAACTCTTTTTTTGTGGCAGCTTTACACTGATGGATAAATATCAAGCAGCTGAGAACTAGATATTGTAAGCTTTTAAAGTTGGAAACCAGATGATGATATACTGAACTCCATATTTCACGTGACTGTCTGTGTTTGAGCCTGCATTATCTAAATATATTCAGGGATTCATACAGGATTCGTAAAAAAATTAATTGGGGAGGGGAAATCTTGGGCTTTGAAGGAGGGGGGGGGGGGGGGGGGTGGGGGTTCCTCTCTTCCGCCCCTCTGTATGAAACCCTGATATTTTGATTCCTGATTACAAATAACCATCATACAATAATATGAAACTATATTATTCATGCCATAATCTTATGATTTAATACCCCTCAGTGTGCATGCACATGACAATTACACAACTGTAGTACTGTAGTCTTCCGGTTAAGCGCCCACTACCGGTTAAGCACCCACCCCGGGTTTTTTTTTCATTGTCGAATATAAGCGCCCACTTACCGGTTAAGCACCCACCCCGCTTTATTTACCGTCGAACTTAAGTGACGAGTGTGCGGCAAAAGATTTACAAGAACTGTAGAAAATGACAGTGTGAATTTTTTTCTTTTTCTCTTTGTATACTTTAGCCTGCTATTGTCATGCATCACAAAAACACTATTGTGTGCCGCCCGCAACTTTGTGTGCAATGAAAATTGTTCCGTGTGCAACGATAATAGTGCCGTGTGCAAAACGACGACTGCCGTGTGAAACATTGAATGACTACCAATTAAGCACCCATCCATTGATTTTTAGCATTGAACAGTTTAGCGCCCATGGGCACTAACCAGAAGACTACAGTAGTCATTCCGTCATTCAATCAAATTGTCATCTATCGTCAACAGCTGCCAGATTTTTTTAGCCTTTTTTTTTTCCCCGAACTCAATGCAGACATATGTTATGTTCCATGACGTATCCAGACCCTGACTGGATGTGATGTCTTAAGTTTTTGTATAAGGAGTGGAGATATATTTGGTGCATTATATTAGGCAAGTATTTACTGCATAATCTAGTATAGCAGAGCATCGCTTCCATGAGACATACACAATTTGTCTTGCACACATTTGCCCCTAGCTCTACCCTGTAGCGAATGTTATCGAGCAGTTCTTTTGAATAGCACATTATGCTTCAGCAAGGCTACTCAGGTCCACACATGTACATATTTAGCTGATATTCAGCTATGCCTCCTAGCGTGTTTTTTTTGTTGTTGTTGTAGTTGTTTAGTGTTATTTTTTGTGTTTTTTTTAGAGTTCTTGTACTCAACCACAAAGTGTATATTATTATCCAAATTAGCTTTGCACATATGGTATTCTAGTTCCAATTAGACTGTCAGTTGCACATGCTTTACATATTCATGTGACACATTGGGGGCATTATTTAGAATTGGTTGGAACATCGTTACAAATATTTTTGCTAGTTTTTTGTTGGTATGTTTGTTGTTGGTTTTTCCTTTCTTTCTTTTTCCATGATACAGTACATTCCATCGTCAATCACATCATCCACCACTCTTAGTCAACTTCTATTATTTTCTTGAGCATAGATCTCTCTGTCTTCAGTGATAGATGACAGAGCCCAGATAGGATTACTTTGATGCTATGGCATACATGCTGCTTATGGGTGCTGTCCGGAACAGTCTGAATTAGCTGTGTCAAGTTCTGTTCTATCAATCAACTTCCGCGTACAATGCAGCTGATTATCAAGTTGGAGCTTATTTTTCTGTGTTACGTGAGTGTTGTCCAGTAATGTCGTCAATTGTCCCATGGCACCATGGTGGGACCATAGAAGGGTTCAATTGGATGTTCATGACGAGCTTCAATTAGAAACTTACAGCTGGGAAACCCTATCTTGTGTTTGAATAGCTATGCTAGCCACCCTCGATATGCCCCCCTTTCCCGAACCCCCAAATTATTCTATTACTAATTTATGCATCTCGCTTGTACAAGTCGAATAGACATAATGGAGTTTGAAACAAACACCATGAAAAAGTTTGGGCCTCCTTACATGCCCGTGGACATTATACAGCTTAGACATTTTGTACTGGATGGGAGAAGTTGTATAGGTAGGAGAACTTTTTACTGTCGCTTTACTTAATTCTGCTGGTAAAAATGAAATTCTGCTAGTGAGTATGTTATGTGTGATTTCGTTTCATACATGGGGGAGAGGGAGGTCCCCCCCCCCCCACACACACACACACAAACACACACACACACAAACACGCACCAAATGAAGAAGAAAAATCTTGTATGAAATCCTGCTAAGTGACCGCAGCAGCTGAATGCGTGACAACTCATTAAATGTGACCGTCTACAGGAAAATTGGGCACAACGCGGGCCCTATCAAAACAAATTTTGTACACTTACACATTCGTCCTCATCCATATAATGAGCTCTCTGAATTTTAAAGCCGTTGCTTCAGCCGTTGTCAATATATGCACCCTAACCGTTCCCTTCCATAGGCTTATTTAATACATTTTTAAGAATTAAATCGATTTTTCCCCGACGTTTATGCGTGCCGCGCTGTGCCCAATTTTCCTATAGACGGTCAAAAATAATTATCCAAAACAGTATGTGACTGTTGTCATGGAATATTCATTCCAAAAATTAAAATTATACTTCCTCTGTTGGAAATACCTTCCTTGTGATTGAATTGAATAGTCAGTAGTTATTAGCTGCACACCCCTTCCCTCCCTCCCTCCTCCAGCCACAAACAGCATTGGACATGATTTACGGTGAAACATCACATTACCGAATTGGGATATCCTGTACGATTGGCAATGAAATACAATGACGATACCCATGAAGTTGAAGAAATGAGAAATTGAGTAGTAATGAGTAATTAAATATCAGGTGGTGTTGAATGTAAAATCGGGTATATGTTGTATGTGGCATACGACACGTATCTCCTTTTTTTTTTTTTTTTCGCCCGCCCCGCAAATTACGTAAGTTAGGGTTAGGTAAAGCGTCCACAACTCCAGTATTTTTTAACGAGGGCGGAGAATCCTGCTGCCGCAAGGATTTCTGTCCTATTTTTTTGTAAAGAGTCTGCTCACTCGCCATTTGTGGTATTTGAGCACACCACTAGTATACTCATGTTGTGAAAACAACATGTTGTGAAAACAACATCCAGTGAATGGATTGATATGTGTATGATAATGATAGTGGTACGTATATACCTCCTTAGGTATTTTTTAACAACTTTAAATATATATATATTGCAGCCTTATTTTTTTCTTAAATATTTCCACATCACGCGAGTGTTCTGTATTCTCCCATATTGTACGCTTGTTATTGAACTCTCGAAGTAGCACGCGCGTAGCGAGTAAATTCAAAGAAAATTGTATTGTAACCAGTTGAGAAAAAATATCAAAGCAGCAATAAATCACTTATCACACTCTCAGACTCGTGCTATAAGTGTTATATATAATGTGTGTGTGTGTGTATGTTAAATGCTTGATACGGATCATGATATTCTCCCATAGCTATGGTGTGTAGCTTTTCTGATATTTCAATATGGATATGTTTTATAAACTTGTCCGTAGGCTATTGCAATGTTTCAAGTGGGAAGCGTGCTTGGAAAAGAAAGGCAGTATACTCTTGTTGTTACGTTCTTCAAACATTCTAATAAACTACTTATTTCACTCCTTGGTCATGAAATACTGCCTGACATTTCACTCGCTAGCTGTATTGCACTCACCATTGACTCGTTAAAATATAGCATACAAGTAAATATTCCATTCATGCAACTAATAGTAATGTGTTTATTTATAACTGGTTATATTTAATATTCATTGACTTCACACACTATGTACATATGTAATGTAGTAAAGCATTTAATGGCAATTGTTTAATATTGGGGTATTGCAGAAATATTCAAGTAAAATGTTCTGGGTGCAATAAATATTATACATCTAACTATTATGTATTAAATTTTACCGACGTTTTATGTTTTATGTTATGTAGTGCAGTCCACTCTGAAGTTGTCTTGCCTGAAGTCATCAGTGATTACAGAAATTCACAGATTCCACTACGTACTTTTCCATTCACTTCTGAACTGTCTATGCCGAGCTTTTTTTTAAAAGTTTTTATGTAAAAAAATTTGTTATTATTTTCAAACGTTATCATTCATTTTTAATAGCCGATATATATGTACACAGTAAAGCTGTATGAATCATTGGGTACAAAATAAAATAAAATAAAAAATATATAAACAACAACAACAATACAATGGTATTTATGATAATAAAATCAAATTGCTGCAGATATTAATTACAGTGTATGGAGTAATTCTAAGACTGATTAGAAGAATGCACAAAATGCACTTTTGTTATAAATGCTCACCTAATAGGCTGGGCCTACCTACTACAGCTAACTTTCTGTTCATCTATTTTGAATAAAGCTCCAATTACCAAGCTTTCTAAATTGAATATCATCCAAACTAAGCAAGTATATTATAACTTGCAATTTTGCCAACAAAAACATTCAATCGATGATTACAGTACATTACTGGTGTTTGCAGTAGTTTACTTGTAATATAAATTTGCAAACAATCCACAACTAATTACACATCGGATAAATGAAATTACATATCTTTTCAGTGCTGCAAAGTACAAATCCTCATTACATCTGGCTTTATTGTGTTAGGTATATTAATGTTGCATATTGAAATGGCCCAATGCATGTAATAAGTAGTCAAAACAGTTTGCTACAAGCTTGTGCATCCATCATCTACAGACTACAGTAGTTTACAGGAGAGAGTGTCACAAATTGTGCAGCAAGTGATTATCTCTATTGTTAGCAATTCATGGCATGTGAGGTCATGGTTGCCACGCTTTAATTAGTGATAGGAACGTGTTTAAAGAGTCAGGATTCATCGTTGCAAGTTGGGGGACATGGTTTCCACGCTTTAATTAGTGATAGGAATGTTTAAAGAGTCAGATTCATCGTTGCAAGTTGGGTTCATGGTTGCCAAGCTTTAAAAAGTCAGGATTCATCGTTGCAAGTTGGGGTTCATGGTTTCCACGCTTTAATTAGTGATAAGAACGTGTTTAAAGAGTCAGGATTCATCGTTGCAAGTTGGGGGACATGGTTGCCAAGCTTTAATTAGTGATCGGAATGTGTTTAAAGAGTCAGGATTCATCGTTGCAAGTTGGGTTCATGGTTGCCGCTTTAATTAGTGACGGAATGTGTTTAAAGAGTCAGGATTCATCGTTGCAAGTTGGGGGACATGGTTGCCACGCTTAATTAGTGATAGGAACGTGTTTAAAGAGTCAGGATTCATCGTTGCAAGTTGGGGTTCATGGTTTCCACGCTTTAATTAGTGATAGGAGTTAAAGAGTCAGGATTCATCGTTGCAAGTTGGGGACATGGTTGCCAAGCTTTAATTAGTGATAGGAATGTGTTTAAAGAGTCAGGATTCATCGTTGCAAGTTGGGGTTCATGGTTGCCACGCTTTAATTAGTGATAGGAAGTGTTTAAAGAGTCAGGATTCATCGTTGCAAGTTGGGGTTCATGGTTTCCACGCTTTAATTAGTGATAGGAGTCAGAATTCATCGTTGCAAGTTGGGGTTCATGGTTGCCACGCTTTAATTAGTGATAGGAAGTGTTTAAAGAGTCAGGATTCATCGTTGCAAGTTGGGGTTCATGGTTGCCAAGCTTTAATTAGTGATAGGAACGTGTTTAAAGAGTCAGGATTCATCGTTGCAAGTTGGGGTTCATGGTTTCCACGCTTTAATTAGTGATAGGAGTCAGATTCATCGTTGCAAGTTGGGGTTCATGGTTGCCAAGCTTTAATTAGTGATAGGAATGTGTTTAAAGAGTCAGGATTCATCGTTGCAAGTTGGGGTTCATGGTTGCCACGCTTTAATTAGTGATAGGAATGTGTTTAAAGAGTCAGGATTCATCGTTGCAAGTTGGGGTTCATGGTTGCCAAGCTTTAATTAGTGATAGGAACGTGTTTAAAGAGTCAGGATTCATCGGTGCAAGTTGGGGTTCATGGTTTCCACGCTAGTTCAATATAATTCATCGTTGCAAGTTGGGGTTCATGGTTGGTGGGGGGAACATGGTTACCGCATTTCATACAGCAAGTCCAGCTTGAAGTGGAGGATCATGGTTACTTTCTCACTCTTCAGCATTCATGTTATCTTTGTGTTTTAAAAAAACATAGCTTCAACATCAACTGATGAAGAACTTGCGAGTCCAAAAACTTTTGGAACATATAGTCCTCATTTTTTATACTACAATAAGTTATTGAAGTTGTGAGAATATTTTGATCGCTCCTATTCACTACTGTATTGTTATACAGCCCTTCTATCCATTAGGAACTTAAAACACATGAGTATCAACCAGTAGGCATGTTTTAAAATAAAAACAAACAGAAAAAAATCAGAACTTACGTAGTGGTATCCAGAATAATAAAATCTTGTTAAATGTCTGTTAGTAGTCATTGTGATTTACAAATTGATGTAGTATATGAATTGGGTAATTAAAATTGCTTTTTTTTTTTATTTTCCTCTTCCACATGTAATGTTACATTAGCTTAGTCTAGATGCTATGTTTATGATTACATGAGAATCTTTTGATTTTGTTATACTCAACATAATTATCATTATTCCAACTTTGCCTAGCAACTAACATATTTAAGATTGTGTCAAAGAGTGTACATGTATCACCCAATATCTGATTGGAAGCATACCACACACAAATGTAAAAATCATCAAACTTCAAGAATGTAATTTTAAAAAATTACCAGCCACTAAGTCCAATGTATATGTTTAGAAACAGTCAATATCGTAAAACAACGACAATCATAAAATAAAATGTTAGTTTATATTTCCCTCATAAGATTCGTCTTCACTGATGTTTACGCTCTCATAAAACTTGCAAACTTGTATCAACAAATCCTGCAAGTACAAAGTAAAGAGAGAAAGAGAGGGAGAATACACAAATATTAAATATCACAATTTCTTCCAATTTAAGGTGAAGCTTTCATTCCCAATTTGCTTGTAAATACCCTTTGCACATTTAAGAACAGTTTACTAAGGCGTTGAAGGCAAGATCTTTCAACAATAGTTTTTGAGTGAGTGAGTGAGTGAGTGTGTGTGTGTGTGTGTGTGGTGGCTGTGTGGTGTAGTGGTTGTGTCCTGGGCTCAGGGCCCATGGTCCTGAGTTCAAGCCCAACTCAGGCATTTTTTCATCTGATTTCCATCTGCCTCCCACCAGCCCCACCAGTCCACCCAGCTGTGATTGGGTACCTGGCATTTGCTGGGGTGCAAATTCAAGGCCTTTTCTCATGAAACAGCAATGGTACAGGTGGGACTTCCGGTGCCCACACCACTTGCTGTGAGGAAAGGCCTGTTCTCCTGCGAGTTCCTAGCCAGGCTCCAGGAGCTTTGCTTGCACGGCTCACAGTGCCTGCTTAATGCACAGGCATCCTGGCTCTGCCAGGTGCGCGTGACCGCCTAGCGGCAGCAAGAGAATTTGCATTTGCATTTGTGTGTGTGTGTGTGTGTGGAAGGATAATTCATCTGTTTGTAGGGAAATTTCGGGGACTTCATCTAGAAAAAATGAAGGGAAAGGAGAAACTTCAGCTGGTGGAGGGGGTGAAATTCTGCTCAGACAAATACTTTATGCAAAAGGAAAATGAGGGGGAAAACTTTTGCTAGACCTCCTCCCTATATAAAATATTGACAATCCTAAAAGTTAATTAATTAAATATCAATGCATGTCATGAGATTGAAAGGGGGGTGGGTCACTTGGGAACCCTACTCAAGTATTCCTTGCCGACGTGACTATACATGTAACTGCCATACGTATATGACAATGGGGTTCTACCACCTAAAAATTAAAAAATCAGGACTAAACGTTGGAAAAATGTCTAGTGAAAAATGAGCATTATTGATGAGCTGATAAATGCATGGGCAAAGGTTTTTTTGTTTTTTTTGCTTACTTGTTCATGAGCAAGGAACCTATTCCTCAATCTTCCCAATAGCTTCATGGCAGGCTGGAACTACTCACTTCAATCCCTCGCTTCTGCTGGACGTCTGGCCAATATATACTTCACCACAGCACATTACCTTCCTATTATATAAAACAGTAACACGTGATGCTATCAAGATCTTTGTTTAGTAAAAGGTACATAGCTTTCAAATGCATCACCCATTTCCCTCCCCATTCCCTACTTAATAACTTAAACACGGTGTCAAAACATGATATGTGACCGTCTACAGGAAAATTGGGCACAACGCAGCCCCCGCAAAAAAAATTTTTTTTTTTAACTTACAAGCTGCTGGTACCCAGATATTGAGCTCTCCAAGTTTTATCGCCACAGCTTTAGCTGATCCCTATATAATAGACCTAACCGTTCCCTTCCGTAGGCTAATTTAATACATGTTTAAGAATTCAAATGACTTTTCCTGACGTTTATGCGCACTGCGTTGTGCCCGATTCGCATTGTGCCCGATTTTCCCGTAGACGGTTACATATAATCTTTTTTTTTTGTCAAATCTATAAAATTGGTTTGAAGGTAAAGTATTTTCCTAAACCCCACTTTAATGTACACTTCCTTATTTGATGAATTAATTGGACGAAATAGGCAATGTCACATGCAGACACCGTGTGTGCGTGCGCGCACACGTACACACACAACCCACAGGCACACTCACTGGGACACTAGCTATCTCTCTCATCAATAAAAATGCTAGGCTGAAATCTATCAGCACTAAAAATTTTAAGTACTTAACTTTCCTGAATCTTAGTATCTGCTTAGAATGTTCCTCCTAGCCGTCGAAGTCCAGAAAAAGCTGAATAAAGTTGAAAGTAACTTTTCGAAAAATGGTATCGATTGTCATTGACTCCGCCCAATTAATGTACATCCCGCCCACTTACTCTGTAGTAGCGACGTACCACAGGCCACTACCACTATTGTATAGCAATACAACCCACACACTTTACTTCACACCTGATAAAACTAGAAATAACAAGAACTCATTAACCCAAAAGAAGGCATAGATATATACGTAGGTATAAATTATTTGAAAAAAGTAGCAAAAACAAATGAAAAACAACATAACAAACACACACACAAACAACTCTATCACTCCCCCCCCCATCAACTAAAAAGCCAAAGCAAGCCTACATGGGTGGTGGAGACCATATGACCACTGCCTACGTGGCTGGTGTGGACCACATGACCACTACTTGGTGGGAACAACATCCTAAAGAAAGAGTAGCCAACTGTCTAGCTATTCTAAAGGAAATTTCCAACTTGTTACACACTAGTACACTCCAATATTACCTTCATGGTAAAAATAAATAAAAAAAATAAAATAAAAAGAATATAGCTAAAAAAGAATAATTATAGGGTAGATTTTGCCATAGCCAAATTGTTCAAATACCTTCCATCACATAGCAACATATTACCTGACTAGCAGCTACTACAAGAAAGTTGAGCTGTTTATATATATGGAAGCTGAAAGTATGATTTTTGAAACTTCAGAGTGTCTTTCAGCTTTTCACCCAATTGGTGGCTAAATTAGACAATATAATTTTCTCTGGTATGGGGCAAATACCTCCAAGTGCCAGATCTAAATTGTCCTCTATCAACTTATTGGCAATCACCAATAGTATACAGTGCTTCCTCGATAATCCGTGACATTACAGGTACAGTCCGTTAGTGAGGCATTGGACAATGCGGTATGAGGCCAAACATGCTTACTTCGAAAGTCTAGCCCACACCTTGGGAAACTTCACCAATATTCCACTTTCATTGGCAACCAGGCACCAGCAGCATCAGTGCTACCTGCAAAATAAATCAAACAGAGCAGGAATTGAAACTGGACCAGGTATATCATGTAATCATCAATAAGAAATAAAATTGAGACAAATAGTTTGGATTACTAGTAATGAAGTAAAAAAGGAAGGAACCCTTTGTGTTAGGCATCATAGCTTCCTTCTCCTTTGGAACTTTAAATTAATTTATTTCTTTATAGTTTTAGGCATTTTTTAAAGCCTCTATTAGCCAATACTCTTGGCACAAATGCAAGCACAATTTTTAATCTAGTTATGTTTCTGTTAACATTACCCCTTGAATAGCTTTATCTTCTGTCTTAGCCAACAAATCCTGGAAACAGGGAAAACTAAAGCCATTGTGCACAGTCCCCATACAAGCATATTTGAGAACAAGTCACTGCATAGTTTTTTTAAATTATGATAATGTATGTATATGTACATGCAGTAACCTCTGTATCAACAGTGGAAGTGAGCCGACATGGCCCCAACAAAAAAATAGCCTAAATAAATCACATACATACCTAGGTACACCTCCTGACACATCTCACTTCAATGAATTGAATTGTGTAGTGGAGAAAATGTAGTTACAGTATCAACTTCACAAAAAAAATTACAGCTGCTCATGGTTCCGGGTACAAAGCCACCACATCTAACCACATACACCATATACAGCTCTCAGACTGAACTCTGTAACACACTGCATGCAACTAACTATTGAAGGTGTATTAACTATGGTCACTATAGTACTGAGTGACTTGACATAATGTAATTATTATTTGGAGGAAGCCAGGCGAGTCTCTCCCGGTGCAAGCTGGTTAATGTTAGTACGCATGCGTTCGGCCTGCTTACCAATAGGGACTTCCCTCGGCTTTGGGGGAAAACCCCACGGCCAGTTGGGGCCATGAGGGTAATTTGCCTAGCCTAGCTATCACACCATTAAATGGTGGAAAAATGAAATAGTGCTGTTATATAAACTAGGCAATGAAAGGAAGGTTTAGGGGAGGACGGTGGGAGAACCGACCAAGATGTTCAACCACTTAGAATCCGCCTGTGTAACGCGGCAGCCAAGTACACGTGTAGCTTACCCGCCTGCGCAGAGTATACTCTCAATCGGTCATACTACATCATACCACGTGACCACATGCATATGTAGGTTTACCAACCCTGCCCCCACTAAGAGAGACCAGCAGGCTCCCTCCGTTAACCTCATTTAACTATGTTAAATAGCATAAAACATTAGTGTACCAAACAAATAATAATAAAACAACTTGACAACAGACCTCCTCCTCATTTATGGAATGAAGTCTTAGTTTATTTTTAGGCCAAACAAACTAAATACCTTGTTTCTCATCTGCACCTTCCTGGGTGATACAGCCACTTCAAAATGTATTATGCAGGTCACGCCCACTGCTTTAACTATACTTGTTATATAACCATTTCAATATTTTTCTAGGTCAACTACATATCCCAATTTCCAATATAGCTGATGAGAAACAAGAATTGTGGTTTCAATTCACACTATAATTTATATACCACCAGGTCAGCTATACATTGCACAAATGATGAAGACATGCTGTGTTCACTCACTCACTTGTGACAGCAGCAAAGCTGTGGTTTTTTTTCCCAATAGCAAGTGATTTGTGGTTACCAACTAATGTCAGCCCAGTGGTATGTGGTTACCACAAGTCAGCCACAGCTAGCTGCTGGTGAGGAAAGTAAGAAAAAATCATACTGTAACTAGGTTTCTATCAAGTGCTTGTGTTCCAGAATTTGTAATGATAATTTTGCAGTTGCAATGACAACATAAAAGTAAATAGATAATTCATAAGCTTGGCTCCCTGATTCCACCCTTTCTGTGACGAGGGCATGCCAGTTCTGGCAAAAGTGAATCAATCACAAAATAATAAAAAAATCGGAAGTCTACACTCAATACAGGCTTCCATACTTACAGCAGCTTGCAAGTGTTTTTTCCCTTCATTTTTCTTCTTTTCTTAATACTTATAGCAGATACACAGTAAGAATAAGACCATCTTGGTATTTGGCAAAACTAATAATAACAAATAAAAATAGTTTTTCTTATTACTAATGTGTAACTGGCTTATTACAGTTAGCTAATTTCTATCTGATCATTTAAACCTGGCTCTGTTAGAAATAATGCAAAACACACTATTAAAGTTTATTTTAGCATCCTTAAGCTCTACTACACTTCAATATCTCTTGAGTGGGATAGACAGTGCCAATCTAAATTACTATTTTATGAAACCTTTCATGTTGTGTGTGGTCCTATAAAATGAGACCATACACACGATACACATTAAAATATTAAACGTAAGTGCAACTAGAAAACTAAACACTACTAATCTTAGCTATATCACCTATCCAAATAATAAAGAAAGCTCAGGGTACCAAATTTTACTATTACATGTACTAGTGGTGCGCTCGAATAGCCCAAATGCATGGCGAGCGAGAGGTAAAGAAGATTTCCTTCGGAAATCGCTAAATAATAGCAATGATTAGGCATGAAGAGTTAACAATAACAGAATTACCTGAATAAACTTCGAAAGCAGTGGCAAAGAAGCGCAGCTTGACAAAGACTTCACAATTGTTTCAAGAAGAGAGTAGCTATAAACTTTTTGGTTGAAACAAAGTTGTAAGGCAGTGCAGCAGGATTCTCCGTACTCGTTAATTGAAAAATACTGGAACTGTGAACGCTTTACCTAACTTACGTAATTAGAAGCGCGGGCGAATATTTTTGAGGTACGCATACATACATTCCTACCTACTATACAGTACATGTATAATTGAACACGACTGAGCAAGAGCCAAAGTAACACTAATGCTCGTACAGTCACTAATAGTCTCACAAGAGCTAGCGCGTACGCAGTTTCAAACTCCCCACGAAAAAAACTCTAACCTTCATTAGCAAACTCCATCTAGAGCGAACGCGGTTGCATGGCCAATCTCAGAAGGCGTGGACTGTTGTTATAGTTGCAGTTACTTAAAAAACAATCCGAAAGTTCACTGATCTTTCGTAAGTGGGACAGTATTAAGCTTGTCAGTTCGTTTAGCTTTTTTTTTTTGGGGGGGGGGGAAGACTGTGAGACTGCAGACATATATGTATATGTATTGCCCTCTCTCAAGATAAAGCCTCTTTAAAGTGTTCTGATAAACCTGTCAACATTCAGTTGATTATCTTTTATAAATATTCATGCAAATATCTCCTGTTGGGACTCATGGGCTGAGCTGCAAGTTCAGTGTAGGCAGACATTCTAAATAAACTGTTTTAAATGAGATCATCCACCTCACTCTGTCAGCAGCTAAAATCCCCTCCAGATTGAAACCTCCTGGCTTTTCCAGATCCGATGGTAAATGACCGGATTGCATGGCTTTAGTGCCATGGAGTGCTGGAAAACCTTTTATATAGGATTATTCCACCTGTCCAGACACTCTTACAGGAGTCATGTCACCAGATAAGCATGTTGTGTGGCTGCTTTTGCATAAGACAAGAAAGTCTGGGGGGAGGAAGCACTAGGCAGATGTGTCTCTGGCAACTAGTGAACTATGTGGTACTAGCTACCTCCTCCAGAAACTCTCAGTGGCAGTTCAGCTGGGAATGCCACAGCCACTTTGGGTTGTGCCTATCCATCCTTGGATTTTTAATAATTTAAAAGTTATTATTATTATTATTATTATTATCATTTAATTGATAATTGTTACTAATGTTAGAAAGTTAAGAGTTCGTTCAATATAGTTTTTAGCGATTGATATAGTGAAAGTTTTATAGCTCTACTGCATGCTTGAAGTGATCATGAGTTCAACTAAAACATCTGCTACTCATATGACAAGCAGTACTTTTAATGCATTGCCTAAGATGT
>WLWD01004450.1_pt1 | contig 36719 bp, 24 predicted proteins | sample 6712731 | NCBI WGS metagenome assembly WLWD01 (sample SAMN12718690, study PRJNA576275) | sponge metagenome | isolation source: marine sponge | host: Mycale hentscheli | place: New Zealand: South Island, Marlborough, Capsize Point | collected 2014-11-01 | reverse complement strand
ATAATAATAATAATAATAATAATAATAATGATGATAATAATAATAATAATAATAATAATAATAATAATAATAATGATGATAATAATAATAATAATAATAATAATAATAATAATAATAATAATAATAATAATAATAATGATAAACTAAGGCCCCAGTCAACCAGTTGCAGGAAATGATCGTCACCTTCCGTTGTAGCTGCTGCTGCTCTTGAGCTCTGCCGCTGGTGGTGATGCTGCGCTGGTAGGTGTGCGTGTGGTCGTCATGTCCAATTTTGGCGGTCTTTACGCATGCGCACTCACAATTTAGCTATGAATTAAATCATGTGATCCAGCTGATTTTTGCCAGTTCCCGTTTGTGAGTAGAATCTTGTAGAAGGACATTCGCTTACCGTAAGTTGTATCTCGTCTAATGAGTAAATGAATAGTAAAACGTGGTAGTGAGGGAGTAAATCTAAATTACCTTTGTTCTTTACAGATACTTCCGGAAAGCTAAGAAAATGAAGTGGCTGATAGCTCTTGCGCTTGTGGTGGTTGCGTCCGCTTATCAGTATGCAGAGGAGTGGGAAGAATGGAAAAAGGTTAGCGCTTGTAATGCAGGTAGAATTTGGGAAGTGAGTGAAATATGGCGGAAAACTTTTAGCTTTATTTGCGCATTGTTGTTCAGTCTTTGAGAGCTTCGTTCAATAGCGCTTCCAATAGGTTAGGCCTGGCTTTGTAAAGCTATTGTTTTCATTTTGCAGTGGTCTGGTTATCTAGCTAGTGAGCATTGTAGTAAACAGGAGACTAGAAATGCTACAACTGACCACAGCAAATAGTGGGAGTGATCATCTTGCCCCTGTGAAGGCTTTAGGCTCAAGTGTAGAAACTTAATTTGTTATATTGTCATTCTGTATTCAAGAAACTTGCCCCATATTTTTGCTCAAAAACCTGGTAAAGATTGAGTAATACATGCTTCCAACTCTTCTTGGCTTATTGCATACTCTGTGCTAGTATTTCTGATGGGTTAGTGTTCATGTATAAATACGAAATAGCTAGCGGCGGTAGGTGGGCCTGAGCAGATGTCTCAGTGGAATTAAATGCATGGCATCACTAATCATAGGTCGGTTACCATGGTGCCAAACAATGTATTTAGTTATGTGTTTTCCCAGTGGCATGTTTTGGGGTATCAGTCACATGATTCAGGTGATGGTGCACTTGTTTGTTCAAATAGGGACTAGAGATGATGCAACATCGTCCTGTAAGGTGTGTGTGTGTGTATGTGGATGAGATGCACAATGGCGGTAGCTACCTTCTGGAGAAAGTCGATAAATTTTAAGAGATGTTTTAGCTACACAAGTGCTTATAAATTGACATTGTGCTAGCTTACTTATTTGTGTTTCTTATTACTCTATCCGGTTCATGTGACAACCACCAGACTGTGTATATAGGTATGTGTGTTGTATAATGTGTGGTGTGTGTGTATGTATGTGTGGTGTGTGTATGTGTGTTAACAGAAAGTATTTTGGAAGGTTTCCAAATTACTCTTTTAATTCCCATTGGCAGCCTGTAGTGATTACCAGTACTTAATTTACAGACTAACCAGATAGGTACTTGAGATGAGCTTGGCTTGCTGTAGTTAATGGAAGGGTTTATTTTTTATGCAGGACAGAGTAGTTCTATATGTTTTGATCAACATTTGCTTTCAAATGTTTGGTTTCTACACGTCATTTCTATCTCAGATTATTATTTTTATTTCGTGTGCTAATTGCAGACATACGGTAAGTCTTACGAGACTGATGAGGCTGAGTTCCAGAGGCGTGGCATCTGGGAGATGCACAGGAAGTACGTGGAGGAGCATAACCTCAATGCCGATGTGTACGGCTTCACCACTGGCATGAACGAATATGCTGACCTGGTAAGACCGGCTGGGGAGTGAGTTGCCATGGAGTGAGGGTGAGATATGAACCCAATCCACTTACCCCTTTATATTAAGAGTGTTTCCGTTATAGAGATTGTTTAGTCTTGACCTCCATTTAATCCAGTGAAATATGGAGACACAACAGCTGGGTATAAAAGAAAAGAATGGATTAGTTGATATGGATAATTACACCAGTCAAAGTTGCAATTTCAGTTTTATTTGAACGAGAAATGCTAACTTGATAGAGTCAGAGTCGGCAATTATCTAGGAATGGTGCGGCCAACCCTCTTATTGCCATTTTTTATTAGTGTCATGTGACATTTCTTCTTCTGGTTGAGGCATGAAGCCGGTGGATGACAGGTCGTGTGCGTGTGTATTCGGTAGGTGTTGTGTGTATACTTACATGTGGCGGTCAACATTGCTAAAGACCAGCCATAACTGACAATGGATGTGTTAATTCTTCACATCCTTAGCTGCCGGGTCTTAATCAGGTGTGAAGTTGTTGTTATTGTTGTTTATTATTGCTTGGCATTTTTTGTATTGGTTGCCATGGGAATACGTTTACTCTAAAGGGTGCTGGTGTGTGTGTATCTTTATATACCTCTAAGTAAAGACTTCTTGCAACCTCGTTATTTGTGAACTACTTGAAAGCTGCCAATGATCTAAGGCCATTTATGGTATTGTTATTCAATAGTTGATAGTTCAGTTGTAGGATTCCAGGCTTACATTGATTGCTGTTTGTTGTATCCAGGATTCTGCCGAGTTTTCTCGTCTCTTCAACGGTTACCTCTACACAGAGAAGAAGCCAAGCAAGAACTTGTTCCAGCCATCCGTGAAGGTGGGAGATCTTCCAGACACCGTAGACTGGAGGAGCAAGGGTTACGTGACCGGAGTCAAGAACCAGGTCAGTGCTGAATCTGGAGGGGTTGGTATGCTATATTTACAAGACTGCAAACAAACAAAAAAAAATTTTTTAAAAGTTAACCAGTTTGGTTCAGTGTATTTCATATTGACATGAAGGTTGGTTTTAATACTGAATATTCAAAATATTGGATAGTTCACTAGTTTTGTTTGGTTTGGATCCATATAAGGTATTAGTAACACTTGTAGGAAGACACTTCAATGGTGACTACTGTTCTTTGTCTTGAATACATTTTAACTAGAAAAGAATAACTTCACTGAAAACCACTAATCATTAACAATGGATTTGTAAATATAAGGTTGCAGCTGCTTGTTGTAGTTTGTAGAACTTGTAGGTTTGGGGTGACCTTGATGGCAAGGGTAACCTTTCTCTCTCTCTCTCTCTCTCTCTCTCTCTCTGCTTTAGTAGTGGTAACTATGAGGTTACTATGAAGGAGGTGGGTGTTGTTGTGTGGTTGGCTGTGGATTGGAAACATGTGATCTCTTCTAGGTAGTTCAGGTCAGGAGATTCAGGGCTGGTGGTTAGGCCGACAGATTGCTGTGGTTAGGATTTGGGTGAATTGGCATGATGACTGCAAGGAGTTTAGAAAACAGCGGCTTTCTCTTATGCTATGGCTTTCTATTGTAATAGTTTCTATCTACACATTGTACACACTTTACCTGACTAAGAATTGTGTTCCCTCTCTCTCACACACACACCAATTAACTCCAGTCTTATATTATGTAAGGCTGAATAGTAAGCCTTTTTTGCTTTACTATTTACCCACCCATACACTCAGTATTAATGTGTGTGTTGGCATGTCTGTACCCGTCAGATGTAAGGAAACTGTCGTGCTAGTAGTTGATTCTAGGATCGTTGCTAGATCTGAATTATCTGTAGTAATTAGACAAGACGTTAAGTACAATACAATTCATTGCTTACGGATCAGCCATGGCCAATGATTGGACGTACTGCTTGAATGTGGACAAGGAAGTTATCTGAAGTTATCTGTTTACACAACAACTAGTTGATTGTTGACCTCGGTGGATGAATGTGTATGCCGGAACTCTCTATGGCACGCTTCACTCGTGCAGTGCACTAGATCTCATCATGCAGTCGTGGGTTGGAAGCTGTGTGCTCATAGACAGTCAATATTGAATAGTCGGTCACTCACCAATGGCTTACACTGCCTGTGGCTGGCATAGTTATGTTCCCCCTTTTTTATGAATAATTGGTAGTTTAAAACAAGAGTGTGTGTTATGTTACTACCAGACACTCGTGTTAACAACGTATTTGTTTGTTGGTACAGGGTCAGTGTGGTTCGTGCTGGTCCTTCAGTGCTACTGGCTCTCTGGAAGGTCAACATTTCAATGCTACAGGAACTCTGGTGTCTCTCTCTGAGCAAAACCTTATGGACTGCTCCGGTATGTGTGGGCGGATAATTTTCATCTAAATTTTAACTGAAATATGCAACCTAGATGATTTGTTTGTTTGTTGTTGATTTCATCCCAACACTTTCCTCATTGTGATAAATGTTTTCCTCATTGTGATAAATGTTTTTGTTTCGTTTAGTGCCTGAGGGTGACCATGGTTGCCAGGGAGGATTGATGGACAACGCCTTCAAGTACATCAAGACGAATGGCGGTGTTGACACTGAAGCCAGCTATCCCTACCAGGCCCATGTGAGTAGTGGGACCTTTGAACCCTATTGAAGTGTTCTCTGATGTGTTCACTCTCGTCCAGTATCAGTAGCTTCCAATTTGTTAATTTATTTTCTCGTTATACTAAAAATTCTGATCTGGGTTCCACCTAGGTGTGTTTTTAAGAGCTGGTGGTGTGATTGATTCCCTTTTATTCTATTCCGTGGTTTTAGAATGAGAAATGCCGATTCAGCGCTGCCAATGTCGGTGCTACTCTGAGCAGCTACGTGGACGTCAAGTCCAAGAGCGAGGACGATCTTAAGGTTGCCGTGGCAACTGTGGGCCCCATCTCCGTTGCCATTGATGCTTCTCATATGAGCTTCCAGGTAAGGAGGTGCCCGTGCCACTATTAGGGAGTGGCTTGTTGGAAGTGTGGATCAGGATATTCTCCCAGTTTGTGAATTGCATTTCTCTAACTTTCGTCAAACCATATTCTAGAGAATAATTGGACATGTAAACCATAAGAATAGCAAAAGAAGGAAGTGGTAGAGCCAGTGTGAATTACAGACAAAACTGAAATCTCCTCTCCCTCCCAATGATGATTCCTTGGTCTATACAATCCCCCTACTTATACAAGTGTTAGTATAATCAAGTAATTGCTCGTGAGACAGTTTTGGTGTTTCAGTTGATCCATTTGTAAATTGCCGCTTGTTGCTTTGTAATGTTGACATTTCTCTCGTCCTGGCCAAAATTCCTGTATCAAGCAGACCCTGAGCTGGACTCGTTAAACTAGTGTCCTTATAGGTAGGTTAATCTTGGGTGTTCATTGGTCAGCAAGTTTTACAGTCAGTGTGTGTGTGAGAGAGTGGCAGAGGATGAGAGAAGGACACGTGTGGAAGACAGTATTGAGAACAGTGGTAGCAGTACAGCTACAGATAAACCATACCAGTGTAGTGTGTGTGTGAGCATTCAGACGAAAGCAAGACATTGATAGACACATGTGTCACCACTCGTCAGAAACATTAATAACTGATTTAGTCTGTCACTTGTGGCAGAGAAGCATCATCCGATGGGTAGCTTCCTTTCAAGATTCAAAATGTGTGTGTGTGTGTGTGTGTGTGTTGTGTGTAGTTGTATCACAGCGGTGTGTACCACTCCATCTTCTGCTCCCAGAACAAATTGGATCATGGTGTGTTGGCCGTTGGCTACGGTACTGATAGTTCCAAAGATTACTGGCTCGTCAAGAACAGGTAAGGTGTTGCCTTATCACAAATGTATCAGATAATTAAAAGCGGTAAAACCTACAGCTTTTTTATTTTTATTTATTTTATTTTTTTAAATAATTTATTTTTAAATTGCAGCTGGGGCAAGTCCTGGGGAATGGATGGCTACATCATGATGAGTCGTAACCGTAACAACAACTGTGGTATTGCCACTAGCGCTAGTTATCCAGTTGTCTAACTGCTGTGCTGGCGGATCTCCATTAGCCATGAACTGTCGTCTGTACGTGTGTCAGTCCCTCAAGACTAGTGACTTCATTGATTTTGCTAATTATTTTGTGCATACATGAGTATTTGTATTATTCATTAGTAATTATAATATATGGTAGTTATTTCATGGCCCAACTGATTGATACTTGAATTGGTTTATTTGAAGAAGAGGAGGTAGTGTTGTGAGTTAGTATGAGTATTGAAAAGGCATAGCTGTGTCTGTGTTCTTGGGAACTAGTTTAATTCAATGCTGTCTAGATTTAAACTGTAAATTTTGTATTTGGCTGACGAAAAAAAAAATGGGGGGGGGGGGGGGGGGGTTCCATGTTGCCAAGCCTACTTGTTGAAATGTGTAATTAATGAGAATCAAAGAGCCTAGATGTGGAATTGAACTACACTTCCATCTTTGAATATAGCTATTGTGGAAGCCACATTCATATGTGAGTTTCACATCTTGGCACTGCTTCTGAAAATAGCCAGTAACCAGGATGCTTGGCGCTACACAACTTCTCTGAACTATCTCGTACGGTGGCGAGCAATCTAGTGAACTACTGACTGAACATTACACATGAAGGTGTTAAAAGTTGTTTCAACCTGCGATCGAAACTTACTCAATAGCATATTTAGGGTTTTACCTTGAAGCTAAAATTATTCGACGCACACAAGAGAGAATTCCTATACAGTAAAACCTAACAACAACCGGTCTTGGGGACAGATAGTTTGACCTTTGTTGAGAGAGTTGCCACTCTTCGGGGGGTTCTTAGAGTATTATGCCAAGCAACAATGATAATCCATAACATAATAGAAATAGACCAATGAACGATTTATTGAGGTGTAATAGTCAAATAATGATCTCTGTGTTAGTGATTTTCTTGCTGATTTTGCTCTCCAAACCTGAACCTTCCAATGTCAGAGACAAGAGTGCTGTAGCAGTCTTCAAAGACGGATCAATTATTGGACATGTCCCCATTAACATGGCTCCAATTCTGTACCAGTTTTTAAGAAGAGAAGTCAACAAGGCTTTTGTTGAAGTTAAAGGTGAAAATGTGAACAGAGGTGGCGGCTATGGACTGGAAATACCCTGTGTCTATCGTTTATACGGTCTCTTGAACCACTGATCGCTGCTGGACATTTGTAACTAGCTATTAAGAACAATTATTATATACATATAATATTGTAGCTATAATTTTACTATTTTGACCGCTCTAAGATATTATTCCCTGGCCGTTGTTAAGAATTCGGGGGTGGCCGTTCATCGGAGGCTATAAAACTATTGGAACTGTACTGTAAACGTTTCGTTCCACGAAAAACTACCGCTGTGGAGAGGCTGACCGTTCTTCAGGAGCCCGTTGTTGAGAGAATTCACTGTAGTCACATCCTGTCATGTCCCAAACCCAGCCAAAATTTAATGTTTAGTACACAATAATAATTCAATTCATCATAGACTGAATAAGTTTAGGTAGTTTGCATGATAATAAATTCATAAAATAAGACGATTAAATATAAAACCATAAATCAAAAATATCACTATAAAAATGTGCTAGATATTATATACAATTCAATCACACGTACACAATAACTAGGAGTTGGGGGGGACACTAAATATATATAGCATAATGTCTCCGCACAAACACATGTACGAACATACTCTGGGGGTGTGGCAAATCCTCAGAGTTAGAGAGTGGGGAAGGAGGCGGCTGTGGCTATGCCACACTGGTTGCTCTTGTTACGCACCATCATCACGTAGCCATTCATCCCCCAATTACTGCCCCAACTGCAAGAAAAGAAAGAAAATAATTTAAATGTCTACTTGCATATCCAAAGAGGAGTAGCTACTATTGTAGTAAATCACTTGGTATCTCTAATTAGAGCTCACCTATTCTTGACAAGCCAGTAGTCCTTGTCTTTGTAGGTTCCATATCCGATTATCAGCATGGAGTGAGTCAGCTTCGTTGTGGAACAATTCGGTTCGTCAAATATTCCACCGGCATAAAACTATTGCACAAACAACAGTAATTTACCCGAAATAAATAGCTACTAATTTAGTCTTACTCTAAAGGCATTTGAACTTCCATCCATGGCTATAGAGATAGGTCCGGCTGTAGCTGTGGCTGCTTGAAGGTCACTCTCACTGCCTGTGGGAATGTTGACTACTCCGGCCTGAGTGGCACCCACTGCTCCTTTGTTGAAGTGACATTGGCCTTGCTAAAAATACAGAACAGAGGGTTGATTAAATTTAGGAGTTCCAGAAATGTAATTCTTGTCCTCATTTGTTAGGTAAGGGTTACTTGGAACAGCTGGATGTATGCATCATCTCAAGTATACAAATAGCATATACCAATACTCAGCAATAATAATGTAATAATAAACAATAAACAACAACAACAACAACAACAACAATAATAATAATAATTAATAATAATAATAATAATAATAATAATAATAATAATAATAATAACAACAACAAAGAATAACAGCTAATAATAATAGACAATAAAATATATTATTTAGATAGTGTTCAGGTGGAAAGCGTTAAAGTTGTTAAATATAAGCTCATCAAATTTTCCATGACCATCCATTTTAAATTTATTTACTGTGCACTGTTACTTGTTTCTCTCACCCGTCCTTTGTAGGGGTAGCTGCTCTCCACGTCGATGCCTTGGTTGTCAATGACATACTCATACACATTGTGCATGTTGCCCCCATTGCAGCCATGGTTACCATATGGCACTGAGCAGTCCAGAACATTCTGTTCCGACAGAGAAACCAGCTTGTCATGAGCTAGAGAGTGGGCTCCTTCTAGAGCTCCAGTAGCGGTGAAGGAATAGCACGATCCACATTGACCCTAACATACAAGCAGTGAAATATACTTAGACTAGCTAATTCAATGAACAATTATGGTCCAGTCTGACCAACACGCTGACTATTATTGGTGAATTACGAATATCTTTTCATACCTGATTCTTTACTTCAGTGACTGCATTCTTTGTTCTCCAATCCACAGTGTCGGGCAAAGAGAGAAACTTAGGAGCCACATACTCTCTCTCATACCTGACAGAGGAGGTCATGTTGGGAGGCTTATAGCACTGGTGACCCTGTTCATACCCTTCTGCAGTCTAGTATAGGAGAAAGAGAGGGATAGCTAGAGATGATATTGTTATTTTTACTTACCATATCTCCAAATTGGTTCATCGCTACTTTGAAGCCAAATTTATCAGCATTGGCGTTGTGCTCGTCAATGTATTTCTTATTGGACAACCAAATAATGTGTTTCTCTAGTTCATCCTAAACAGAAATAATAATTACATCAATATAAGGTAGTATCTATTTCATACAACATAGCTAATAATAGCAATTTCTTTCAAAGTGACTAGTATTTCTTTTTGGTTCGAGTTTAATAATCATATTCTTACCTTTTCTGAGACATATGCTTTTCCATGCTCATCTTTCCATAGCATCCATTCCTCCAGGAACTGGAACTTACTGGTGCTGGCAGCTGAAGCTAAGTTTATTAGAGCCCAAGCCACAATGGCTACCATACACACGCAATGAGACTTCATGACTGGAGCGACGAAAAAACGGTAGGGTAGATAGCTAAGTCAGTGAAGTTGACTAAGAAAAGATTCTCAAGGTAGTTGGCTTGGTCTGCTAAAACCACACCTGCTTGTCTTCGATTGACTTGGGACCACTATAATAACACTTCTACCCAAAAATTCTTCATAGTCAGAAGCTTTTATAGCACCACCGCGCCATGTCAGCCTGCAGCTAGAACAAAACATTCTTGTAACCTTGTCGGCATTCCCTGCTTCCCAATTCATAGATTTCCCTTCACAGGAGAATTGTACAATCTGGCATATCCCAATCTTCAATGGGATGGGGACACACATCACATTTGAATCCAAAGGTGTTCTTCATTCAAAGATTTTGAATGACAATGTGTTCCATGAAGAACAATAGCAGCAAACATGTTGGACTAGTGCATGTAACCCAGCCTCCTGCTTTTCACTATGTGAAGGAGAGATTGCCGACAAATAAACGGCCAAACATCTTGAGAACAACAAGTCATTTGATAGATTCAGAATTATGAGAAGCTGTTCGAGATGTTTCCATTGGCAATACATGGCTTGTGCTGCTCCAGCAAAGGGCCTGAGCTTGTCTTCATAGGAATACCATACAGTGGGTCTGTGATTTGAATGCATTTTTGAAGGCAAAACATGATTGATGTAATGGAATTAATCATGGACTTGCCATTATTTAAAGTCTACTGCAGATAGGTGTCATATTTGTCACCTTCCTAGTTCTAGCTAAACAGTTCTTGGGATTCTCATACTGCTTTTCATCAAAAGCATTCTTGGTGTGAGGTGTATATAGCTAGTGCTAGCCTAAACAAATCTATGACGGGCATGTTAACAACACAATATTTTCATTTTCAGAACTTTTGCTATGATACTACCAGAGTTTATCTAACTGCTCTTATTATGAGATATAAATAATGATATGCAATAGTCAACTCAAGAAGAAGGAGGTATTGCATCATAGCTCTTATCAGAGAGGATATAGCTTCATGCAAAGGCTAAATATCATTCATAGGATAAATAAAAAAAAGTTTAAAAATAATTGTGAGTTCTGGGTGGTTCTGCCACAAATGAGATAATTCAATAAATAAATTCCAATATGTACTATCTTTCTCTTTGATTACTAGAGTTAGTGTACGTGGATGAAGTAAAAACAACAACAACAAAAAAAACAACAACAAAAATACAAAACGGAGTTAGCTACCTTTAATTAGCTATTTGTACAATTTTGTGTCAGTAAAACTAAATGAATTTGAATGTACAAGTTTGTGGCACTGTTGAATGAGAGATGGCCAATGCTAGCTAGTTATACGATGGATTCCCCGCAAACCGCTATCACAAATGAGATAATTCAATAACAGATTCAATATTGAATTATTACTGCTGAGAATAAACTGGTTTAGGACAATAGTCTCTCCATTTCTGATGGCTCCCACTGTAGTGTGTGTATCTCTTATAAACATAATTGTGTGAAAATTGAATGAACTGTTCTCATTCAAAGGAGCCAAAGGAAAAGCTAAAGTAAAACATTAAAAGATTCAGAGGTGTTGTTTGGAATTAAACTTAGGACCTAGAACCTTCTTGAATTAGATTAATTGATAATTATAGCCAGGTCACTCACTAGCTATTTGCAACATGAAAGCTAGCATGTCCTATAGTGTTACAGTCAAGGAAAAGGTTCTCATCCATTTGATTTGGGATAAATATGATACTAAATCAGCTCTATTAAAAAAAGGTCTCAATAGTCTTCATGTGCTGTACAATGCCACACTTGCTTCGTGGCCAATGAGTACTGGTATAACATGTGCATATTTTCACAGCATGTATCAGGGATGAAGTGTGGCCACCAATTTTTTAAACATTTAGCTTATTAATGCCATAGTGAAAGAAGAAGGAGTAGCTTCTAGCTTACATAATACACTAGACTATCATGCCACATGCTTTCAGAATAGTTAACAAGCTTCAGTTTGGCATATTGCACAAAAAAATCAATACGTAAAGTATTTGTGCCCTTTCTGCCATGTGCCAGTGTTTTGCAATGAGTAGTGGTGCAAGCTAAATGGAACTACTAATTCGGTTATACACACCACTATGTTTGTAGAAGATCAAACCTTTCACTAATTTGGAAGGTCTACCCACTTTATGGATAAGATAATGAGAATATTGAATATTATATAAACTGTTCCCTGCAAGAACTGCAAACCAGGGAATCTAAAGCTTTACATTAGAGGAATCAGTTACAGGCACGCGTGCCTTGGCACGAATACCTTCCAAAAATTACAGCTTTTTAGGCTTGCTACTTCTTACGCTGTTGTGTCAAATTAATTTGAAAACATCACTCAAGCAACATACCTGTGGTTTGTCTGTGAATATAATTAAAAGCTCTCGATTCGCGGACGTTGGTAGCGGAAAATTAACTGCCGCACGGCAACCTTTACTTAGTTGTTTCCAGTTGTAGTGCGAATTTGCCACAGTATGTAGTTCCATGGGAAAAAAATTACTGAAGGAATTCAATTTTTTTTAAAATTTTTGTTGTAATTGTTGCACTTGTTTATTTTGAAGTATTATGAAACTCTCTCACTATTTTTTACTCCAGCTTTTGTAAATGCATTTTATTGAATTACTGACAAATTCCTTCCTGATTTTTTTCAACCCTAGCATGAAAGAAGCATGTGGACACACCAGTTACGCGGTATACTCGCTCGTCCAAAATAAAGCGTCTACCTGCGCGCGCGAGGCTATACGGATGTGCGCATGTCCAGGTGAACGCTAGCTTTGAGAATAATGCTGGCGTCCGCAGCGTTTCCTCGCACAGTTGGTGGTTTGTTGGGTATAGGGTGTGTCGAAGTTGTTCGAAGAAGCAAATATACATTGCTAGTGGATATTCTCTGCTTAAAAAGGAGACTAGTTTAATCTGAGTAAGTTGAATAACATTACCTATTCTATTTCTATAATAATCATGTGCATCTTTAAACAGCATTTCATGGCGGCTAAGGAGCCAAAGTGTTCCTATTATTTCAAGCTTGATACTTGGAAGGAATCCAGAAGATTCTTGAAATTAACAAGAATCCAGGAATACCAAGGAGGGTAAGTAACCTTCACAAAATGAAACATAGGGTATAAATGATGTGATGTATGTATATTTGTAGGTATGGAAATATCCGAGATTCGTACAAAGATGACTGGGATAGTGAAGACGAAGATCTTCTGGCTGAAGTGTTGTCGGATCTCAACTTCTTCTCTGCTGAGAAAAGAACTTCAGCATCCTCCAAGGGAGAGGTTTGTTGTATAATTTTGTATATACCAAAACTATTTGTATTCTCTGCTGTTTACTGCCTATTTAGTATATTGCATTTATTCTCAGTTTTCAGGTGGTTGCAACTTAAATGAGGACATGGAAAATGTCAAGGTATTATTTATTTATGCTAGGCTTCATTAAATTGGTTCACCCATTTATAACATTGCATTTTGCTTTGTGTAGCCTGGAGGAGCTAAGATAACTCTTATTCAAGAAGACAGAATGGTTAGTAGAGCAATCCAATACTGAACAGTTTTCATTTATTAATATCTGTGTAATATTCCAGGTGTCTCCCTCATTAGTGCGTTCTGCCTCGGAGTATTTATTCTTGCCTCCTCAGGACACATTCCAGGAATGCTATGCAATGACACATGTGGATGATCTACCTGTTCAAGATGAAATGGAAACCTCAAGGTCTGAGAAAACTGACAGACTTGATATGAGCCAAACTCCTAGAGACAATGGAGAGCAGGTTACTGTGGAGGCAAGTGAACCAGATGCGAGGAGAATGGAGGACACAACGGAAGAGAAGACCTTGAGAGATGTGAAGGATGGAGTAAAGCTGAGGGATGCCATGGATGACAGAAGTGTTGGAGAAGAGAAGGACATGCAGGATAAGAAAGATGAAGGGAAACAGAAGGATGATAGGGAAGAGAAGCATACGAGTGGAGAGAAAGATGTGGGAGAAGAGAAGAATGTATGGGAAGAGAAAAAAATGGGGGAGGAAGAGAACAAGTATCAGAAGGATAGGAGGGAAGAGACATATGGCGGGGAAGAAAATGAAGAGGAGGACTACAGGGAGAAAGACAGGAAAGAAAAGAAGGTAGAGAATAATGAAAGGGAAGAGAAGAACATCAGAGAAGAGAAGGACAGGAGGGAAAGGAAACGTGTGAGGACAGAGGATGATTTGAGGGAAGACAGGAATATGAGGGGAAAGGACATGAAGGAAGAGAAGAACACTAGTAAAATTGAGCAAAGGAGTGAAGACATCATTGGCAACAGAATAGAGGAAAGAGATGCTATATGGACAAGAAACAGTGAGACAGGAGTCACAACAAAAGCATGGAAAGTACCAGTTACAAGGACAGGAGATGCTGCCAAGGGGGCCAACAATGCATTGCTCATATGCAGTGGAAAGAAGACCAACAAGTTTAGGATGGCTACAAATGAAAGTAGCACTACCAAAACAGGGAATGGAAAGAAGATAAAAGAGGAGAAGAAAGCAAAAGCTACACGAAAATTGCTACAGCGAATGAAGGTGTCAAACATTAAAAAAGCTACCGGAACTGGCACTGTAGAAAAATCTGAACCAACTCAGGAGGCGAATTTAAAAGAACTGAAGACTGAAAAAACAAATGAGATGGATAAGTTATCTCAAATTGATACCACTAAGCAAGGCAATAAGAACAATGTAGACAAAAAATTGTGGAGAAAGAAAACAAGAATCTTTCTAAGTAAAATATGGAGTGTGGCTTCCATTGTAGGACAATATACTGAGATTATTCTGACTAATTTGAAATCTTACAATGTTAGCTTTGGTATCTAATATCAGTTTTATCAATGAAACTAATACAAAACAATGACTAAGTATGGCTTAGTGAAAGAATTAAGGCATGAAGACTGATAAAAAACATGAAAAAATAAAATAGCCAGATAATAAGGTCAATACTATTAGCTACTATCTTTTATTGTGTACTGAGTGCCTTTACGTAGAAATGTATTGAATTGGAAAGTATCGTGTGCCCGCAATACAACATGCGTTCCCATTAGCTACATTTTTACGCTCATGTGTCCCCTGAGAATCTGCTAATTCTATAATACCATTCTGTGCCAATTACATTAATTTGGTTAAATAAAATAGCTTCATATGAATGCAGAGACTTTTATTACTAGCTATGAGAGTGTTCGGTTCATACAAACTACCGCTTGCACTCCGCAAGAAGTCTGTCTAATTCTTTGGGTGAAATATTCTCAATTTTTCGCTTTTCATTTATCCCTTTGCACGAAAGGTAGCTACCAGGTTCTCAAGTTGGGTAATGTTTTATTTTGAGTACTTATATTACAGTTGTTGTTTTTTTGCTCTTCTAACTCATTGTCAAGACTAACTGATTGTTCACTTAGTCTGGCGTAGCCGACCCTTTACCTTACATATAACGGGAAGGTAAAGGGTCGGCTACGCCAGACTATTGTTCACTCTCAATGCTACAAGATGGCGGTACTTCTTGCCTTTCACATTCCCTTTCTACTCCACCTCGAATATTATTTCAATAACTTCATCAGAATAAAAAAATTGAAAGACTTCTTGGCAGCATCCATTACATTAGCCACTCAGCTTCTACGCCATTCGCGCATGACCAGTACACAATTAATTGATTAATCATTGGATACCGCAGGAATATCACTCGTCCATCGGTGTGGCATTTACACTCGAGCCTATGGCACTCGTGCAAGCGACAGACTCGTGATATTATGGGTATTCAATGATTAATCTATATTACTAGAAAATGCTCGTGTAGCATTGGTTGGGCGAGCGAGCGAAGTTCTGGAATAGAACCCCTTAAACCCCTATATATATACATATATAGGGATTCATTTAGTAATTAATATAAGAGGGGGTGCGATTGAGCTTGTGCTATCTTAAGAGGGTCACAACTTTCATACATAATTAAGATGGAAGAGGAGATGGGTTTTAATTACCAAGACAATAGGAGGTAGGTATTAATTGTAGCTGATCACATGAATATACAAATTGATTGGATGGTTTGAACAAACCATGGTGTAAATAAGTATTAATAGCTATTCATTTGATACTGGATCGTACCCTCCCACTTGTGCTATTAACCCCAAATACCAGTTTTCCATGCTGTTATGTATATATCCATATACATGTATTCCATCAATTCCATTTATTTACTTTCAGTTCTAATAGCTATCAAAATGGCTTCCTTGTCCCAACTTGCAAAATATTTGAAGATATCACAAACTGTCAAAAAACGCGCGCGTTTAAACGACCACGTATTCAGGATGCGCGTTTAAACGACGACACGTATCGCGTTTAAACGACGACGACGTATGCGCGGGACCACGTATTCAGGATTTCCATAGACTACATCTTAGAGTTGCTCGCGCTCGCTTCGCTCGCTCGCCAATAATGACTAGAAAATGCTCGTGTAGCATTGGTTGGGCGAGCGAGCGAAGTTCTGGAATGCGAGCGCGAGCTGAGTTAAAAGTAACAGAATTACCTGAATAAACTTAGAAAGCAGTGGCAAAGAAGCGCAGTTTGACAAAGACTTCACAATTGTTTCAAGAAGAGAGTAGCTATAAACGTTTTGGTTGAAACAGAGTTGCGTAAGGCAGTGCAGCAGGATTCTCCGCGCTCGTTAATTGAAAAATACTGGAACTGTGAACGCTTTACCTAACTTACGTAATTAGAAGCGCGGGCGAAAACAGAGGTCTCGCGTACCCCATAAACAGATAAATAAATCGTTCTGGTATGCGCGCGCGTTTAAACGACGACGTACGACACGTTTAAAGGACGACGTATTCAGGATTTCCATAGACTACATCTTAGAGTTGCTCGCTCGCTTCGCTCGCTCGCCAATTATCCCTGAGAGCTGTCAGCTCATCAAAGTCAGCAAGTCATCTGGAGAATCATGCAAACTGGTTTTAACTCAACTATCATAGCTACTACATCAGAATTGATAAAAAATAATAATTAATTGTAACAGACCTACAAATTTGAAGGTGAAAAGAGAAGGTGCATCCATTGCTGAGTATATTAAAATTCTTCAATTCCCATCCACATTTCCTCCCAATGTCTGGTAAGGTTTCTCACAATTGAACTTTTTTCAGCTGCAGCAGAGCATGTTTTCTCCATTCATTGAACATTTTTACAGGGACATTCAAGGCTTTCACTGAAAGATTAGCTAGCTATACTGAATCCTCTAGCTATAGAGTAATTCAGTATAGCTAACGGTAGCTAAGAGAGACTCATACTTTTACTCTTTTTTTTTTTTTTTTTCCTTTTTTTTCTTTCTATAACATATCAACTTTAGCTACTGCAATTAATCAACAGTATTTCACTTAGTTTTTTCTAATTGGAATAATAAGAACATTTATGGAATAATATACTTTTTTAACAATCTTTAAAATAAAAAACGAATAGCTAATTCTAAAAATTTCTAGCAATATCTTGGCAGGCCCTATGGAAGGTCTTGTTTTGTGAAACAAGCTTTAGTTGCGTTTTGTACAGAGAAAAGCGCTACCAACTTTGACCTTCTCGCGAATCTTGATCTGAAACTTCTACCAGTATGCCACCTTTGCATTCTATTTTTTTGTTTAACTATTGTGTTGTATGCTTCAGCAGAAATAAGGAACGAGATAACCCATTAGAATTCTATATTACTTCTCAAACTAAAAAAAGGATTATGAACTTCACCTCTTTAATATTTTTGAGTTTCTAGTGTCTTAAGCCCAGGTGTAGTGTTTAGCGGTGAATTTTACAAAGGTAATTCAATCCTCTTACGGTAAGTGGGTCGCGTAGTTGGCTACGCGATTGACAAAGTATTCTTTTTAAAATAAAAAATAGAAGGCTGAATTTATTCAATCTGCCTGAATTAAATGTTTTGGCCCCTAATATTCACCTAATTTATGGAGGCATGATTTATTAGCTAAATAAAGTTTGACCAGAAGTATTGACTTGAAAAGAACAAACATTGCTAAAAAAAACCTATCACACAGTTGTTTTAAGCCCAACCCCAAACTAAGACTTAGGTCCCACCTCATCTGTATTCAATGCTCTTTGTCATACTCCAAAACACCAAGACAAAGAGTTGAACAGCATGACTGTCTTAAATGTTATGTGTGATAATTTAAAACTATTCACAAAATCAATGCCACAACTGTACCTGGCCCAGTATTTCAAGCTTTTCCTATTTGGAAGTACAAAAACAGAGTGGCCAGCACAAACCCAGATACTTTAATCAAATCAAGTAAAGGTCTACCTTAATAACCACATTTCTAAATCTGTTGTAAAGAAAAGAAAAGAAAAAAACATTACTGATTATATTTTGTAATATGGATCAATATAAATTCTTGTATTCCCTTTAGCTAGCTATCATTCTTTAAAAAAAATATTTTTTTTTACTGTTATACTGAATTACTCTATAAATAGAGGATGGGAGAGGCCATACAAGGGACACAATAATAATAATAATATGTTTCCACCACTCTACAGTGGCCATTAAAACTAACAAGGACTACAGGATATGACTGCTTGGGTATTTCCAAAATAAATTCATTGAAAATAGTTACAAAATAATCTCTATAACTTGTAAGCCCTGCCAGATTATGCTAGCATTTCCCCCTGGAATAATAGACATGAAATAGCGTAGTGGAATAATTCTAGAATAATTATAAGCATTTAAAAGAAATCAATAGTGCGTTGTGCTTTTTGCTCTCTCTTTTTTCTTTCACAAATTGTGGTTATAAAGTTGATCTTCATTACTTGATTAAAGCAGCTGGGTTTGTGTTGGCCACTGTTTTTGTACTTCCAAAAAAAAAAATTTTGAAATTATTGTGAGAGCTGTCAGCTCAGAGTCAGCAAGTCATCTCATATGGTTTATCTTCTTCTCAACAATCATACTGCATCAGAATTGACAAAAAATATTAATGATTACCAGCCCACCATTGAAGGGAAGAGAAGGCACTGCTGAGCATATTAAAATTCTTTAATGCTGTAATCCAAATCTTCCCCCATGTCTGGTAAGGTTTCTCACTACTAAACTTTTTCCAGCTGCTGCAGAGCTTGTTTTTTTTTCCTCTCCATTCATTGAACATTTTTACGCGATGTTCAAGGATTGCACTGAATAGCTAGTTATAGTGAATCAATCTATATTGAGTAATTCAGTGTAACAGTAAGAGAGACTTGTAGTTTTACTCATTCATTTCATAACATACCAACTATATACAGCTAGCAGCTGCAATCAACATTATTTCACTATTTCTAATTGGAATAATAAGAAAATTTGGACACTACAAATTTTCAGAATAAAAAATAAAAAAAGAGAGAAAAGAATAATTCTAAAATTTCGAGCATAATCCAGCAGGCCCTACTAACTTGTATCCCTGTCTGCACATGGCGGCATGCATGTACTTTCCTAAGCTACATCCAGCTGGTGGAAATTTATAGTATAAGAAAAGAACAGAAAAAATAAATGTGTAGGGATTCTGTCTAAGATAAATTTAGATCAGGGCATTTTACTTATTGCTTAAAGTTCTTTTAGAATGTAGTCACAAACGACCTCAAACATTGAACTAAAACTTCTAGTGAACACATTGAAACTCTCAGTACATTGAACAGCTCATCATATGAATCTTGTACACACATCAGAAATGAATTGGGTGTTAGTAATTACAAAAATATGTTTTAAGGTTGGATAGAATGTAACACATTATACTGACCATTAAATTTACAAAATATTGATGCTGTATTCTACGAATAAATACTGGAATGTAAACAGATAAAATAAGGTAAATAGATGAGGCTCCCGGGTATATAAAAATTAGTAGACAACAACAACAAAACGAAACCACATTCATTTCCTTATATGGTCGCGTACATAGCCTTGGTTGCTATGCCGCACTGGTTGGCATAGTTACGAGACATCTTGATATAGCCATCTTCCCCCCAACTAGTGCCCCAGCTATTCTTAATGAGCCAGTAGTCATGGCCGTCTTTGGAACCGTAGCCTATGATGATCATGGAGTGAGTTAACTTTGACCTGGAGCAACTGGGCTCACTGTATATACCACTGGCATAGAACTATAACACACACAAACACACATACCTCATATAAACAGAATGTTAGTATCAACAATAAAAGAACACTTGAGATTGCATTGGATTGTATCACGCTTGTACTTAAAGTTCAGTCAAGTAACAAATAGCAGCAATTTTATAAACACCTCATTTGAACTATAAATAACACAATATAGTTAAATTGAAATGATGGAGTTCACATTGCAGCTACCAACAGTCCGTCCTGTCCAGCAAGTCCTTACTTTACAGTCCTAAAATTGCTAACAATCTCCAGAGGTAAACGATTCCTTTTAAGAAGCTCATAGTTATTTTCTGTAATGTATTGAGGGGGGGAGGATAGGAAGCCAGATCTTATTGGTGCGACCATTATAACCACACCTACTAACCACACTCACTCGTTTATTCAAGTAATAGGTTTTATTAATAGAAAAGCCAAAACAATAGTTTCTCTATCAAATGAACCAGAGTCTAGGCTCTGTGTAATGAACCAGAGTCTAGGCTCTGTGTAATGAACCAGAGTCTAGGCTCTGTGTAATGAACCAGAGTCTAGGCTCTGTGTAATGAACCAGAGTCTAGGCTCTGTGTATCTATTAAATTTAAATCCCTCTGTAATCACACCAAACAATTTAGTACAAGCCATATTTTATTTCATTACAAAGGCAAATGATTTTTATAACAATCAGTATGTCCATTCAAGTAAATAATGTTATATTATAGTTATAGCTATTATGTAGAGTGTATATATCTTATAGCTAATATAGCTACTTGGACATATAAAGCAAATAACACAATGTCAAAAAAACAACAACAATTTAAAACAACAACAACTACAAAAAAAAAACCCAACAACAACTGAATTTTTCATAATTAGAACTTACAAATGCCTGCCATTTGTGGCAGTCAGAGTTTTATTTTCTTCAAATACGTGTGGCAAATAACTGAATGGAAGATTCCTAGTAGCACAAAAATGGCCATTTCGCAGACCAACATTGCTGGAAGGATTTCTGAACTACGTTTGTGTTTCCAAAAGATCACTTTGGAATAGTAAAGGAAGGACCAGGCTAGCCTGGAGTTTCAACAAAGGTTCTATATTAGCTACCTACTCCCAGCAGAAGCCATTTCGACCGTTCGATTTCGACCGCCCAAGTTCGATAACGAGCACAAGTTTGGGTAAAGAGTAGAAAAATAATAGACACATCCCTTTCTGTTAAAATTTTGGTGCGGCCACGGGCTCTCGGCTGCACCCATTCCGATGCCCCGGTCACATCTCAGTAATCGCCCCATCACCATGCAGTACTTCATGGTGATGGCAAAAGCTTAGATTCCTGTACATCATTACTTACCCGTGCGTGTATGCCATACGATGAGTTTGTTGTTTGAATTCAATTTTACTTTTCTATTTACTCATCATTTCATTAGGTTTACCTTTGACCACGAACCGTGGCAAAGTTTGAACTAATATCGTTCTTCCATTCCTGAGTAGTACACCAAATAGCCCCAACTGCACATGTGCAGTGTAGCATAGCTGTATATCACGACATTACTCATTAGTTGTTACAAGGGAGATACTATTGGAGATAGTACGTAACTATTCAGCTCAAGTGTGTGCTCCTAAGGGCACCATGGCTGCTAGGTGATGGCACCCAAAATTATGGTAAGACACAAGGGCCAAAGCCTTCCCCCCTCAAAAAAAAAAAAAATAAAATAAAAAAAAAAATAATAAAAAAAATAAAAAAAAATAAAAAAAATAAATAAAATAAATAAATTAGACTTTAGGTGCTCGGTTAACTGAAGTGTTAAGATAATTGAAGTCTACAGTATGGCCCGAGGATAGTGTAAATCCTATACTGACCGAACGTGGAGTGGTGCAACTGACTTGCACTATGGCTCTAGGCTATACAGAAACACACAAAAACTAAATTTGATTGGACGTTTTAACTTATTCACCTCCTAGGAGGAGGGTATGAAATTTATTAACCGCGAATTGAGCAATCTGATTGGATGGTTAGAACGTACCATGGTACTAAGTTTGGATAACTGACACTCTACTGACAGTTCCACATTTACAATATTCACATACATCTACAGCTCAGCAACTCTAAAGTGCCACACACCCCCACCCACCTGACCATTGGCCATCTGAGCTCTTCCCCTACTACTTTATAAGCTACTGAACGTCCCACATGTTGTCTTCAGTTAAACAATGCGGTAAATAAACTAAACAAACAAAACAACAAGAACTAACAAACAAACCAATAAATAACAACAAAAAACAAAACAAAAACATGTAACACAGGAGAAGAACTTTATGTACCGTAAGCTTTTCCCTCTAATACATGTAATAAATCCTGCTGTACCTGAAAGGAGGTGTGTCTTGAGTCCACTGCCACGGTAACAGGTCCTACCACGGCAACAGCCTTCTTGAGGTCCAACTCATTTCCCTTCTTGATGCGTACCATTCCAGTGCAAGCCGAGGCTATAGACTCTTCCGTAAACTTGCACAAATATTGCTGAGAGCATAATAACAGCAAAATGCAAACAATGTTGTGGTAAGGTGTGGTCATCTTACTCGGCCCAAGTAAGGGTAGGAAGATGTGCTGTCTATGCCTCCATTGTCCACTGCATACATGATAGTAGCCATCCGAGACCCTCCACTACATCCACGGTTGCCATAGGGAACTAGAGGGAAAAAAATTAAACAAAAACAAAAAACAAACAACAACAAAAAACAAAACATAAAATCAAATTTCTAATAAAAACACCTATGCATTGACTTTGGGAAACCACACCCACCTCCACCTGACTCTCACGCAGAATTACAAAATTAGACTTACTGTATAGGGATTAAGGGTGTTGGCACACTCTTTGAGCGTGAAAAACCCGCCAAATAGGCCATGGTTGCTAGGGCATGTTAAACTTACCTCTGCCCCCCCCCCCCCCCCCCCCCCCCGAGTTATTTTATGTATGCAGGCCAGCAAGTACTACTAGGAGAAAGCACCTACCAAGAATGAAGACTGGAAGTCGATCACATCTCAAGAAATACCCCATCACCATTTTGGACTTCACGGCAGTACTGCACGACTACTGCCGTAGATTAGAAACCGATTTTTTGTATATCATTTTCTTACCCTTGCGTGTATACCATAACATTTGAGTTTTTGTTGAATTCTATTTTACTTTTCTATTTACTCACCTTACCACGTGAACTATCCGATTATTTCTATAAAATTCCGTATATTAAAAATATCTCGATGTTATAGGGTCGACCCCTTGTGGCCCTAAACCCTGGCAAAGTTTGAACCATAGCCGTTCATCCATTCCTGAGCATACGCGAGAGAAGATTCTGGATCCATTACTTTAGTGCGCGAAGATTTTTTTATTGTAAGTTAACTCCGTCCCGCCCTAACTGTACGCACGCAGTGGTGAGCGTGGCACACCTGCATTTCACGGGCACTAATTTGTTACAAAGCGGGCGTGACTTTGTGGTAGATAACGCACAACTATTCAGCTGGAGTGCGCTACTAAAGGCGCCCAGGCGTTGCTATGTGCCAGCACCCTTAACACCACAATTTCTACTTAACAAAAATATGCCAATTCATATTGCAGAGAAAATAACAAAAATAAATATATATAGTTATATGTATTTTAATTAAGTTTCTTGTGTGAACACAGCATTTGTATTCACAGTAAATAATAACAAAAGCCTCTCATGTGTGAAACCCGTGTTACTCCTAAGAAGCTTGTGGATTGAAATAGTTAGGTCGTGAATGTCGGCATGGAGAGCTCGTGCCTGGTGGCCGAGGAACACGCACAGATAATATAAATAGTTGAGATTCATCATGTCAGGACTGGAACTAAACCCATTCCTATTATTAACCTGCAGCGTGCATGCACAAGAGAGTTATAGTAGTTGTCCTGTCTGTCTGTCTGTCTGTCTGTCTGTCTGTCTGTCTGTCTGTCTGTCATGCTCTGACTGTGGAGATTACTGACAAACCATTGATTTAAGTTTGAACTTACTCAGAACGACGATCTAAGACCTGTCATTGTGCTACGCTTTTGAATTTTAGGCTGATTTTTGAGGAAACATGAAGCCATCAGCTCCACATATAGTTACTAGCTGTTGTGGATAATGCCCCCTATCGCCACGTCATAACCATGTGAGTAAGTTAGGCCAGCTCTAAGACCTGCTGTTGTGTGACTGACTGACTGACTGACTGAGTACTATAACCTCTCACTCATGCACACTGAACACAACATTCTAATGGCTCATGCTCTCGCATAATGTATGTGTGTGTGTATGCATGTGTATATATACATGTATGTGTGTATGTGTGCAAGTATGTATGTGTGTATGTATGTGTGTATGTGTATGTATGTGTGTATGTATGTACACATGCAAGCACGCTCCATTTATTTTTACTTGGCCAAAAATGACACGAGTTCCAACTAAAAGGTGGCACAGTGTTCTCTCCTCCCTTCAGTGAACGGGTACGGTGTGAACCAACACCAGATTGGGAACTAGCTTTCTTTCAATTTTTCTACCTTCAACTTGGATCATGTGACCACACCCCCTCCTTAAATTTTGCCACTTACTGGAGCAGTCTATGACATTCTGCTCGCTGAGAGGAACGAGTCTGCCAGTGGCCAGCGAATGCATCCCTTCCAGAGCTGCAGTCGTGGCAAAGGCATAGCAACTCTTACACCGACCCTAGCAACAACAATACATAGCATAGCAACTCTTACACCGACCCTAGCAACAACAATACATAGCATAGCAACTCTTACACCGACCCTAGCAACAACAATACATAGCATAGCAACTCTTACACCGACCCTAGCAACAACAATACATAAAGTAGGCATCATTCTTTAGTAGGCATGTTTGTATGTGCACTAAGTTATTAAAACCAAGCAAAAAATAAATAAATAAAACAACAACAACAACAAAAAAACAATAACAGCAAAAAACACACAAAACAACGGCAACACAACAACAACACACACCACGTTATGGCAGACCTGAGACCCCTAGTCAATTAGTGAACATAATTGAATTATATGATTGTAGAATCCTGTAATTACAGGAAGATTGATCTAACATCAAATGGATGTTGGAGTAAGACATCTGTGTGCACAGGGCTGCATGAAAGGATGGAAGGGAGGAAGAATGAGGAGGAGGAAGGGGGCAGGGGAAGAAGGAAAGGGGAGAGGAGCAAGGGGGGTGGGGGGCATTAGCATTCCCAGAGAATTCTTCTACAAACTTATCGACTATGGGACATAAAGTTAATGTATTTAAGCATCGCAAAGATAGTTAAATGTGTCTCTCTCATTGCCTCTCCTAAATTGTTTTTGCTCCTTTTATATCCATTTTCTATACATAGCCCTCAGCCCTGGTAGTGTGTGTGCATACATAAATAACTCAGTATAATTGGCGAGCAAGTGACACACTTTAATGTTTGTTTATATGTATGTTTGGATGTTATGTATGACTTTGTACACTTCGACCCTCACATTTCTGCTGGTAAGTTGGTCGACCCCATCCTGTACCCCATTAAACAGAATCTATTTGTTTACAGTATTTACCCGTATCTCTCATCATTCAACCCTTTGAATTAGGCTGCTTCTGATACGATCTGAAAGTTGCGGGACACAGAGTTAAGTTTCATAACCTTACTGGAGTTCATGCTTCGAACTAGTGGCGTGGTAAGTTAAACGTGCTGTATGAGATAACTACAGCACTACGTAGCAGTAACTGTCCAATAAGTCAGGTCACAAAGAGAACATAATAAAGTAGTCTTGCGTTGATATATACAGTAAACAAGTGTGTGTGTGTGTGTGTGTGTGTGTGTGTGTGCGTGTGTGTGTGACAGTATTGTGTGTTGCAACTTACTACTTAGCTAAAGAATATCTCTCCATAGCAAACATTTAAACAAATACACATATTTTTTTAGGAGTTTCTTCAGTTACTACATCAGTAGGCAAGTTTTAATTTTGGGGCAAACTCAAAACTGCGATAATTTCTTAGAAACGATTTTTTTAAGGTTGCGGAGATGGTTACTAAGGCATTTGAAATCCTTTACCATACACAATTGAAAAACTCTGCCGTATTTTACCGAGTGTCTACTGTCGGAAGCTATGGATCATTTAGATAGTCAGAATGACTTATTCAAATTGGTACTGCAATAACTAAACCAGTACCAGGGTTTCATCCAGAAATTTTTGTCTGGGGGGGTCAAAATTAAAGTGGACTAGGTAATAATTTTAAGTAATACTTTTTGCTATCTAAAATAATAGATTCCCTAATCTCACAACTAAGCAGAAATACTCTGAGTAAACTTTTCACTTTTTTTTGCCCTTGAAAGTACAGCTATCAATTAACCCCATTAGCAACCCCAATAATAAAAAAAAAAAGCAAAAAAAAAAAATACAGAATTGGAAAAGCTTCTGGATCTTATGGAAAACCTACCACAGTTGAATATTAGAGAGACATTTTCAGCTCCAGCTGATGTCAGCATACATGAGACAAGGTTGGAATGGAAAGGATTTAAATCCCTTTTGTTTGAAGAAATGAAGGGATTTTCACTTCAAAAACTAGCATTACAGTTCTTCAAAAGTGAGGCAAAATGTGTGACGTTTCCCAATATCAAGACCTTGCTCTCTATAGCTATGGTTTTGCCCATGTCGACAGCAATAGTGGAACGGTCATTTAGTGACATGAAACAAATCAAGAATCGACTTCGTAATAGACTTCAACCTTCTTCACTGTCGAAGCTAATGATGATAGCCATAGAATGCCCACAACTTGACGAGGTTAATTTTGATGCTGTACTGTCACTGTGGAAATCGATAAAGCCCAGACGAATTTTGTTGTGATGCAAAAATACTGAACTCTGATTGTTTTTCCAATATAATATGACTTTTTTGTAGGCAATTAACTTTAATAGGTAGGTAAAAAAGTGGGGGGGGATATCCCCCCCTGGCATTTTGACTGGGGGGGTCAAAACCCCCCTGTCCCCCCCCCTGGATGAAACCCTGAGTACGTAGGGAAACTGAGGTAAGTTGTTAGCTAAAATTAATGTTCAATGGCTACATACTCATACTTTCAGGAATAAATGGACTGAGTGATGCGTTCCTACGCCGCTAGGTGAATAGCTATAGAGGAGTAACAACATTAAGGAAAACTAAATAAATGTAGATTTTTTTTTGCTTACAAATTTGTAATGATAAAAATAGACTTTAGACTGTTTGAACTACTTGTGTACAACGGCTCGCTCGCCATTTGTGCTGAAGCACACCACTAGTATCTTAGTATTATTAGTACTGGAGGGTCTTTAGCACCCTCAATCACTGGCAACACCAAGTGTAATAATTAATGATGTGCCAGAAGTTTTTGTTCCAGCGAAAACAAAAAGATAAAACAAAACAAAACAACAACAAAAACAAAAGAGAGACAATGTAATTCACACATTTTTTGCCGCCCACTCACAATTAAGATTAACAATTAGTTGACTACTTCCACTCATTAATTATCCCATGGTTTCAGACACGGAATACTGCAGAAGAAATTACCACTAACACTTCAGCTTCACAAGAGGGAGTCACTTCAGGATTCCTGAAGTGTGAGGGATGTTGTATGAAAGCCTAAAACTCATAGACAAGAGGCAGGCAACACTTCCAATACAATCACTAGTTCTAGAGGAGCAGTCACGGGGGATGCGAAAGAAAGGAATCCTTTGTTAACTTGTAGGCACCTTGCTGTGACCTCTTCACCGTGAGTGGTGCCTACTGATAGCCTCTCAGTCACCAACACTCAGCTTCCAACTCACACTCTATGACACCTTTTCACACCACTCTCCCAAAGAGAGCGTGTCAAAAATAGGACAATCAGGAACATAATCCTTACTGGTCCTTTGAGCTGTTGGTCAGTAATGAGCAGAGGATAAGCTAATGCCAGTGGCTGCAGCAATTAGATTCAACTACCATGATGGTCCTTCTGAATTATAATAACCAACAAAAAACAAACAAAAAAAACACAAACAAACGCTCCCAACAAAAAACACACACAAACAAACGCTCCCCCAAATAATTTTGCTACTGCACTGATCTACGAGCAATGGATATACGTACTATAATTAGAGAGATAGGGAGAATGGTAAAATAACAGCAACTGTGGCACTCTCAAGTACTCATGACAATCTGAGAATTGACTGATGTAACCACATCATGAACTGAAGTCATTGTTGATGACAAGGGCAGAGAAGGAGAGATAGCAAGGATGGAGAGATTATTGTGGGAAAACTAATAGACCAAAGAAAAATAACAAAAACAATTTTTACCCAGATATACATGTGTACAGGTTTATGTGATAAGGCATGTCATAAGAAATTTTACTATTTAAGACCACATACACTCAATTTGTACAGTGCAAAAAAAAAAAAAAAGAAGAAGAAAAAAAAAGGGAAAAAAAAAAAAAAAAAAAAAAAAAAAAGATTGAAACACCAACAGCAACAAAAAACAGAACAAAAAAACAACAACAACAAAAAACAAAACTGAGTGTAATAATGTTAAACTTGTATCTTTGCACAAGGACCTTTTAACTACCAATGAGCTATCTGGCTTGGTGAGTAAACCACTGTGCATAGCTACACCAAAATGAGTTGCTATTACAAAATGAGAACACATCAGAAACTGATGTCTAACTGTAGCACGCGATTTGGTAAAACACTGTTAGACCAATAAGTGTGAGCTCCCGGCATACCAAACCCTCCACAGGAGATCTCGGGCTACCCAAGCTCTTCACCAGAAAAGGTGTGAATACAGGAGGACAAGAGATGGCTATTCACGAGGGAACCACGAGGAAACGTGTCGGCATTCAACCAGTATCTAGGTGCAATTCAATTAAAAAGGAATTTGTTTGCAGCCGGTCCAGACAAACCCAACTTCTTGTGAAATAGCAACTGTGGAATACTTGATGAGAATGACTTCTTAGTATCTTACAGAACATGCCACAAGACTGTCTTGCATCTGATCGCACATAGCTTATTTTATTTAGTATAACAAGACAGGGGGAAGAGCTAAAAAAATTCTAAAAAAAAATACAAACTAACAACAAACTAGATAATAGAATAAAAAAAGAACCAAAAAATTTGGAAAAAATAAATTTTCGAAAAAAAAAAAGAAAAAAAAAGAAAAAAAAAAAAAAAAAGGAGCCACTAAACTTTTAGGTGATTTGAACCTCTCCAAAACTTGACTCATCCATTCATGATAATAATATTGGTGGCCAATCAATAATGTGTAGCCGTAATCCCCACTTCTTGTTACTAACCTGGTCTTTGACTGCAGACACTGCATTCTTCGTCCTCCAATCCACCTCGTCCGGTAAACCGTCTGAGTGTTTGGAACCATCAAAATATGATATGTTTTTATACCAAACATTATCATCCTGCTCCTCTTTGAAAGGTGGACGATAATACGAACTCTCAACACAGCGCATGGACTGACTGTACTCCTCTGAAGTCTAACAAAATGAAAAATATAATATACAAGTAGAATTATACTTACGCCATAGCCATCAGTATTTAGCTTTTTATACACACACTATGAAACTATCGTAGTACACTACAACGTCCAGACCTCTCAACTTGCATGGCTCCTGAACAGTCTCGTGCATCCAACTATCATATACTTACTTTCAATTGGTTGCTTTTAAAACCAGGCTAGCGCCCAGGTGAGGTTTAAGCATGCGGTGTATCCAAGTTCTTTTTGATCTAATACCCTATCTCTTTTTTTTCTTCTTGTGGTATAGATGTCCAGTACAAACACTACAACAGTTAGCAGTTACAAACCTGGTCATATTCACAAGTTAGAGATGCTTAGTCCATAGGGTTTGATTGTATGCTGCAATTTGTATAATGAGATATGTTTTAAGGTATCTGCTCTGCCATTCATACTTCTATGATTTCAAAACTTGTTCACACAGCTGAACATTCCCTACTCATTGTAGAATTCTTACCAAGTCTCCATACTGATTCATAGCCAGGTAGAAGCCGAACCTGTCAGCGTAGACGTTGTGCGAGTGAATGTAAGCGGTGTTGGAGCGCCACACGACGTATTTCTCCAGCTCCTCCTCCGAACTCACGTAGCGCTTGTTGTGTCTTCTCTGCCACCCCCACCATTCCAAACCATACCGCCGAGCAGATCTAGTCACCTTGGAGTACAGAGAGCGGCTGAAAATGCGTCTCTTGCCGCCGCCGAAGTCCAAAGGCGACTTTCTCGCGCGAACTTTGGCGGCGACGTCCGGAATGCCGCGCTCTTTCAAAGTACCTTCTTGCTTAGTACAACAGTCCGCGACGAATACTGCTAGAAGAAAAGCCGCTACCAGGACAGACTCTCTTGCTGTCATATCTCAGGCATTCATGAAACAGTCTCACACGGAGACTCTGGCCAGAACACCGTTCACACGGCTGCACTTTATAAGGTCAAAGTACAATCTTTCCCTCTCCAAAGTGTGCTCGGATCACAAGAATTCTTATGGTAGTACGGTGAAGTGTATAATCAAGATGCAATAGACATATAATACTGTCAACACCTAGTGATTAACACAAGTTACAAGTATGCTACAGGATCTTGACATACAAAGCAAATAACTTTGCTCAATGGGAGACACAAATGTCAGTTTGGTAAAACAATGTTCATACAGGATCCAAAACAATTTGTGGCAGTCTTGTGCACCTGGTTGACGGGTGATGATGATGTGCTGGAGTCGGCTCTGGTCAGGCAGAGAACTGCTCCAAGGCATCTTGAATGCTACAGTCACATGATGTGCACACACATACAAACACAGTGAAATATGACATGTTCTGGGATTGTGAAGGCCCCATATAAACTATTTATGAGATATGTCAGTCACACAAATGAAACGCCATCCCAATCATCTTCATTTTTCACTTTTTTTACTTAGATAAAAAAAATTTCAGAAAATTTCAATATGGTAAAATGAACTCGTATGAACCCCTGAAATACTATGCCTTTTAAACCTTCCACCAGCATTCGCTAGCAATCTCTCCTCAAATCATCTTCCCAACCCACCCGAAAGTTACCAGCAACTTTGTGAGCGACAATACCTTCACCTTACCTATTGATCTCAGTCAAACATACTCTATAGCTGTTCTACACTCTCACTTAGATCATGCAGATGCAGGAAGTCTCATTTCTTGGCAGCGATAATTCTCACATTATAACCGAATATTTTCTACTGCAGCAGGCAGCCCCACCCCCTACTTTGTTCACTGCATGTTTTCTACTGCAGCAGGTAGCCCCACCCCCTATTTTATACACTTACTGGAGCTGCAATCGTTTGTGCTCAAACTTGATCTCTAGTTTCTGGAGGGCCGTGTTAGCTCCAAACTCCTTCAAACAGTTTTGCCTGTGGACATGACCTGCAATCAACAACAACAACAACAAATTAGAAGGCAATACTAAAGGTTAACTAAGTAAGTAGCACTACTACACAACAACAGCAACCAAACAACCACTGCAGGATAAGTAACACTGTGCACTTTAACAATTTGTTAAAACTGTTTTAGGGCTTCCTATTTATATGCCACACTCTTAAACAACGCCAAGAACAAAATATTCAGACATTTTATGCTTAATAAAATGATGTGTGTGGTAGTATTTATAATCCTGTACACACGTTTAGTCATACTAATCGATTACATCAGACGGTCCAGTTTCTGACTGTAGCCTCTTGTACCATTTAATAGAGAATCTAATGCTATTGATCAAGGCTACTACTACTATCAGTTGAAATATCTGCCATTTGTTGAGGCAGACTCAAAAGCTTAAATTTTGTTTACTTGCTTAGAAGATCAACATAGCCAGTGTGTTTAAGAGCAATTGATTCTGTTTTAAATTCCTCCAATCACTCTACTCCCCACCCACTCGGCTGGCCACTCCTCTTCCCTTCCCCCAACGATGAACGCACCTACATACATACCATCACACTCCACCGCTGAAAGATTCCTAACTATGTCCACCACAGCCATCACCACCGACACACTGTCACTAGTCCTCTACACACACACACACGAAAATAACAACAAAAAAACAAAACAAAAACAACAACAAAACAACAACAACAAAAAACAACAACAAACCACACACACACACACAATGGAAAAAAGTCAGTGTTGGAATTTGGTACATGATCGTGATTTTATACTAACATATTGTGAAGTATGTTATAGTGGAGTAATGAAGGCAAATCGAGCAATAATAGACAAGTATTAACAATAATTACATTCGAGTACATAAATAAGTAGTTGCTGGTGATTAAAACATAATTCTGTGAATAATCACTTAGATGAATTGTACTCAGCAACCTTATTTATAATATTAAAGTTACCATAGCATTTCTATTATTACAATGTTTGCCTATTCATTATAATTTCCCAGTGACCGCATCTCTGTTATACAATTTATTTCAGCTTCGCTACATCCTGGAAAGATTAGGCATTTCTCCAATAGTAGCAAATCCTCATAACTTGTGGTCAAACAATACACACTGGATGTGACTTCCAACACTATGTATGTATGTATAAATTAATACTAGTTTCTCATCCATTGGCCATTATCTCACTCTTCCGAATATATATTGATTATAAATGAACTTTACCATAGTATATAGTTTCAAAAACCAAGACGTTTCGATCTCGTAGGACCTTCATCAGTTGGGCAATGAAAAAACAACAAAAAACCCTGAAAACTGAAATACTCTTGTTCATATAAAATCATATGTAGATTCTTGCCTCGATAGAAATTTTTCTGACTTTCTAAAATTTCTACTCTCAAGTTTTTAAATAAACCACAATTAACCTTAGTAAATTTTGATTTTAGTGCTTCAATACTTTGTTATGTCTGTGGCCACACCTTACCAATATAGTGCACAGAATCTTGATGAGCCTCTCCTGTCCAGTGAGCATGTCTTTGGCTCGACTGCCACACCCACTCAGATTTACCAGCAAGCACAGGCACTGCTCCACCTGATCCTCTGGCCACTCCCCTTCCATCAGATCCCCGATGGCAGACAGGATGTCCCCGCCTTCCTCCTGAGTCAGCAATTTCTCACCAATGTCTGAGGATCTTTCATGACCTTGAGTCAGGTTCACGAGAAGACCCAGAGACTTGCGGAGGACAGGGGATGAAGACGGAGATAAGAAACTATGAAGATGCATGAGCGTGTGTGTGTGTGTGTGTATGTGAGTGTGTGTGTGTATGTGAGTGTGTGTGTGTATGTGAGTGTGTGTATGTGAGTGTGTGTGTGTGAGTGTGTGTGAGTATGTGTGTGTGAGCATGTGTATGTGAGTGTGTTTGTTTGTTTGTGTGTGTGTGTGTTTGTGTGCAGGAGTAGTTCATTCTCAGGGTTATTGGTAAATCATCAAATTGGATCGGTCAGGAGTAGTGACAGACTAACCAAACAAATCTTGTTTTACCAAACTAACATTCTGATCTACTCAACAAGTCCAGGAATTTTAGCTATTACTTAGAAATTACAGTAGAACTCCAATTAGACAAACTCCCAAAATCAAATAGTAGCACGTGCAAACACGAAAAATTGCTTGACCATGCCCCTTGATTGGTGTTTTATAATACATTTTCTATTGTGTTCAGTTATCTCTGAACGTTTCAGTTATTCAAGCACCTCTTGGTCCCAACATGTTCACATAATTGAAGTCCACTTCATTCCATGTCTGGAAAAGGGACACAATGATCGTTTAATAATTCTCACCTCAACAATCTGTGAAATGTGAGCAAGTTCACCACTTGAAGGCGTACATCTGCCGAGCTAGAATCTGCAGTGCTCTGGATCACCAACAGTTCAAAACATCAAACATGGGCGTGGTCACAACACACTAACCACACCCACACCACATACCATGAGAGCCCAGATGCTGTTGACCTTGATTACTTCGTCGTCATGATCTGTCAGAGCCACTAGCTTCGAGACCACACCCACTTCTATCATGACCTATACAAACCCCCCCCCCAAAAACAAAAAAAAAAACAAAAAAAAACCAAAACAACAAAAAAACAACAACAACAACAACAAAAAAAACCCCAAAAAACAAAACAAAACAAAAACCAAAAAACAAAACAAAAAACAACCCTCATATAAATTGTGTAGATGGTGGATGGTGACTTGCACTGGATGGAGAGAGAAATGAATAAGACATGAATTTCTTGAACAAGATGTTTGGGATGAAGTTGGTTCAACATCAGTCTTGAGTCTGACACAAGCAAATCTTTACAAACACAAAGCCCACAACTGGTAAAAGGTCTTATTTTCACATACTCCTTGGTCCTAGGCTGATCAGATAATTCTATTGACACTCCTTTACCGCCACTTAATCTCCCATTGACCCGTTTCAGACTTGCCTCTCTGCAAGGTGAGAATGGCAGAAGAAGATTGCAGGCTACGGCAGAAGCTCCCCGGAGACACGCCCTTGTGTGGGTGTGGCACTCTGAAGGATCATGTGACAGCATGTCCACCACATGTTTCCAGCAGGTGTGGTCATAGAGGGTTGTCCGAAGTAGCTTAGTGGATCGAGACAGACTTAATAGACATCTACACAGAGAATCATCAGAGAGGAAGTCAGAGAGATACATCCACAGAAGATCAGAGGAACACAAAACAGACAAGCCCAAAAAATAAATACAAGTAATAATAATATAAATAAATAAATACAGCAGGGGAATGCCATGGCTATGACGGGCTGTGTCAACTAAATGTTTTTGTTTTGTTTTCATCGCACATGTTTTGCCTCATCGTAGTTCCATATTAGTAATAAATACATATATAAATAACTAGGTTTGCTCTGATAAGTAACTCCCACTAAAAGCATGCCTGTGAACATTTGGTCCAGAGTTGTCAGTACAGTAAGAGACATGATCAACTCCTGAACTTTCGCTTGCTTGAAATATTATTTGATATGATATAAAAGTAATTCCACAGCAATATTCTCATACTGTGCATACTCTACTTTAATTCTGTTAGCTGGACTAGCTTGCTGTATGCTATGGAGTGCACCACTAGCCGTGTTTCATATGCATCTATAAATATACAATGTCTACCACATCCTCTTTGCTAGTTCACCTTCTTCCTTCTAATACACTTGAACTGATTCAAGTTAACCTCAAAATAAACATAGCAACAGTATTTACATTCTTCAATAGCGGCTGGCTAATTCCAGCAGGTGTAGTGTCCTCCAGTGCAGACTGAAGAGAAAGTGATTTGGTGAGATGAAGATACACAACTTACCATCAGAACTGACAACATTTGCAGTTTATAGTTAGATTCTCACTTGATAGAAGATGCAACTGCTTTCGTAATAGCAAAACTTAGAACTTGAAGAGTCACTTTGTGGCATGTCCTTGCTGTATTGGTTTATATTCTTCAATATCAGTCGGTATATCTATCAAGTACGTATACCAGTATTCTAGTGCTAACTGAAGTACATGTATTCTGATGGGAAGTGACCAAACCCTCAGTAATATCAACTGGCTATCAATATTTGCAGCTTATACCTAAAACTCTCATTAACCCTCAGCACGCATGCGCATGTGAGTTATAGTAGTCGTCCCATCTGTTCGTCACTCTGTCTGTCAAGCTCTGATTTAAGAGACTACTGACAATTAACTGTTAATTCAGGTATGGACTTGCTCAGAATGACAACTTAATTTGTGCTCATTATGGAGAAAACGTGAAGCTGTCAGCTCTGTGTAGGCACTAGCATCTGTGGGTAACACCCCTCATTGTCACGCTGTAGTCACATGAGCAAATAATTTCTTGCTGCCCGCAGTAGTTTTGCTTCTTTCTGGGAAGTTAACAGAGTGCTGGAAGTGGACTTTCACGTTGAAAATATATCCCAGTGAGTGTCCCTGGCCTGTTTAGCTTCTTCTCTTATGAAGACAGCGTTTACATCTACCATCTAGCAATTATCTTCTTACTTACATTTTTTATTATTTTATCTATTTACTGTTAGGAAGGCCTTCCCATTAGCCTTGTCTGGCTAGTTGGCCATTTTCCTGTATGCTCTATTGCATCAAATTATTTAAAAAATAAAATAAAAATCTTCATTGCTCCAACTACATACATTGATACCTGATCAGACTAGCTAATAAATTGTTCTTTTTGTCTGAGTTGATTAATAGCTAGCTAGACTACTGATATCGAATAGATAGCTAGTGTATAGTAGCGCTGAGGGTTCAACCTTTGGTGACTCATTTCATGTACCATTTCCAAGAACTGCAACTTAGTAATGTAATGACGATAAGAAAGGAAGTGAAACCAGAAAAGAAAGGAACACGATTACTTATTGAAACATACATGACAAAAACTTTCTAAAAAAACAACAACAAAAAAAAAAAAAAAAAAAAATGTACCTGCTAGATTGAGTAATGTATTGCTACAGATCTTCTACCAAACATGTATCTTCCCTAAACTGAGTCCACCTCCTATTCTCTCTCTCCTCTCCTCCCCGACATAAGCGCTCTACTCCACCCACCCTGCCCCGCCCCCTCTCACCTCAGAGCTGCGACACGGACCTCTCCATTCTCGTCCTCCAGTGCCTTAGCCAGATGTTCGACCACACCTCTCTGACCCCCCACCTTGCAGCGAAGCTCCTCGCGAAATGATGCCAAACTTGCCAGCAGAAGAAGGCACGCTCCTCTAAGTCGTTGCCACAGCAGTAGGTGATCGGGCAAGACCACCTCGCTCTCAGGGTCAGGGGGCGGGGAAGTCAGATAGCTGGCCACACATGGGATGAGTTTCTCAGAGTCCGCTGCTAGTTCTTGTAGAGGTAATTCTTGCTCCGTCAAATACGCTGGAATATAATTATCAAGTGGTAGAAATGAACCATAACAGTTGTTTAGAATTTAATCTTTTTACTTCATTGAAATATCATCTACTCACACACTCATGACGGCCATTGCAAAATGGTTGAAACGTTTGTATTAAATATTTTATGACTTGTGAAAAGAACAATATATTTGACAGTAATGTCTAATATACTTAACTGAAGATATTCAGAATATAAAGG
>WLWD01004093.1_pt1 | contig 36724 bp, 23 predicted proteins | sample 6712731 | NCBI WGS metagenome assembly WLWD01 (sample SAMN12718690, study PRJNA576275) | sponge metagenome | isolation source: marine sponge | host: Mycale hentscheli | place: New Zealand: South Island, Marlborough, Capsize Point | collected 2014-11-01 | reverse complement strand
ACAAAGCAGTGTTTTATTTGATGGAGTTAATCCCTCACTCACTGGAAGAAATAGCAACACGCATTGGGCAAGTCAACTACTAGTACTTGATCTTAGTAGTACTATTACATTTGTATTTTCTCCTCCTGGAAGTGGAGCACTTAACAACATTACAGCATTTGAAATAATTATGTTAAATTGTCCTCAAGAGCTAATGGGAGTAGAAAGTGTAAGACTTGAGTTTGGATCAAGTGTACATAATGTAAAATTTGAACAAACGTCATGTGACCACCTAATAAGAGTATGTGACTCATTCAGTCCCATTACTGCTAATACAATTACTTTATCATATTTAGTCCAGGTGACTTTAAATCTTCCAGCAAGATACTATCTTGCTGAGGTGTCATTTTACAATTCCACGAGATCAGATTGTCCTTCATCTAATATTGTTAACACATCTTCATCATCAGCTACTCCAACATGTAGTCCTACTATGATGACAAGTGTTAGCAAGGATTGTACAACAGGTTGGTATTCATATATAATAATTTAGTCATAAATAAGTAGCTAACTGTTTGTTTTAGTTAACTATTGTTCATTTATGTACATAATATAGAACTTCTGACAGACAGGCAGGCAGGCAGGCAAACTGTTAGACAAATATACAAACAGTTAAGATCATTGTCAATTATGAAAATACACTGTTTTTTTTCAAAAAATTCACATCTTAAAAGATATAGCTATAAAAATAACAATAATAATATTTGAGAAATTTCTAAAGCAGCTATAAAGAGAGCAATAAAATAATGCACTTATAATTGCACTTTATGTTGTACTAGAGAAACCAATTAGTACTGATACAACAACTATGCAGAGGAGTGGAGATATTAGCACTACTGCATCATCAACTACTAGCGCATCCATCAGTATAGTCCCAATCATAATCGTGATTGTGGCTATTGTTGTCCTCATATCAGTGACTGTGCCACTTATTTTACTGATCGTATTTCGTAAGAAAATTTGTGGTAGTAATTGGTCGATTCAGTCAGCAAAAGACAGTTCAGCAACTATTGAGAACTGTCAAGCAATTGAGAAGTTACCTGATGGTTCTTCAGGATACGAAATGGGAAATGACAAGAAATATGAAGATAGTTATGATACTTATACTCAAGTGTTTGACAAGAAAGTAAATGAAAATGGAAAGGAGGGGGAAACTCCTTTTGATTGTGGTCCTGTTAGAACTGAGCTATATGCTGAAGTTGATAAAACTAAAAAGAAGAAATCCAAAGCCGTTGATGCATCAAGTACTGATATATCTGACATGTATGCTATTGTAGATAAGAAAGCTAAGAAAAATCAAAAGAAAATTGAAGTGAATGGTAATCAGGATAGTTCAGAATTATATTCCGTAGTGGATAAAAGTAAGAAAAAGAAAGCATTGAATAAGATTGATGTAGATGCTGCACAAATGTATTCTGCCATAAACAAAACAAGGAGTGAAGAAGACAAAAATGTGTCTCAATTATATGCAGCTGTAAATAAACCCAAGAAGAAAACTTAATCTAACTATTGACTGTGAATATTTCTTAACAATACTTTTGATTTATTTAAAGCATGAGCAATAGATGTATTTTTTTGTGTGTAGTTTTTATTTCTTGTCATAGTTGATTTATATATTAATTTTGTAGACTATATGAACTAATCGTATAAGTTTTTGTAGACGAAAATATTTGGTGAAGAAATAAAAGGAAGATTGCTTAGGATATATAGCTCAATGATTTTTGTGTAAACACAATTCATTCTCATATACTTTAGTATTTCTTAATTCTAAGTTTAAATTGTGGTTATATAGCTGGACAGCTGTTGCCCTTAAAAAAAGGTGTTCTGACACGTAATTGGTGGTCTGTCGAGTTTGAGACTGCAGCATGCGTACTACTCAAGAGTATAAAGGAAAAATGTGAAGCTCTTGCAAGTCGAGGGCAGTAGTGGTTAGAGCACTGGTGGCTGAAGCCAGTGGACCTGTGGGTTATTCCAGCGACAACCAAGATTTTTATTTATTTCCTTTGCTTTTTTTCCAGACCCCTTCAGGTGAGAAAAGTTCTATCTGGTTTGTATGAAGGTTCAGAACTTGATAATAGTATTGATCAATTGTAGTATTCTTGTTACTTGTAGTAACAAGAATACTACATACTGGCGACGAGGATGGCTGCATCTCACGGACAGTTGCATCCCTTTGATAGCAGCGTTGAAGATTGGTCAACATTTATCGGGAGAGCTGAACTCTATTTCGATGCGAATGATATTACGGTAGACGCTAAAAAACGTGGCGTACTACTATCGTCCTGTGGGCCCAAAACGTTCACAATGATCAAAAGTATTGTGGCACCCGCAAAGCCTGCTGACGTGCCCATACAAAGACTTGTAGGAAATTATCGGTGGCCATTACAACCCGAAGCCTAAGCAGTCTGTGCAACGTTGCCTATTTAACTCTCGCTCGCGCGCAAGCCGGGGGAGTCGGTGGCGACATTCGTAAATGAACTGAAAAAATTAGCCGAACATTGTGGGGACAAGCTAAATGAGAATCTCCGTGATCTCGCCGAAGACAAGCCGGACTACAAGAAAGTGTATGATTTGGCCCTAACCTTGGAAGCAGCAGAAAAAGGTGTAAAGGAGTTGCGAGAAACTAGTTCCCAGGGCAATTCGCACAAAGTTCACAAGATTGACCGCGGTGGCTCCAAAGAAAAGTCAGAAGGAGGAGCTGTGGCATGTTATCGTTGTGGTGGGAAGAACCATAGCCAGGCCTACTGCTATCATCGTCACGCCGTTTGCCACAACTGTGGGAAGAAAGGACATATTGGTGGTCGTGCCTGCCGCAGCAAAGGAAAACCTCAACAGCACCGTGATAATCCTCAACCGCAGCAGCGTGGGAAGAAATCAACAAATCGAAATTATCGCTTAGAAGACGAACGTCCTTGCCTTCCGTATCTGCAGACATTTCAGATTCGGAGTACACTTTTTACGCAGTTAAAGCAGAAAAAACCAAGCCAATTACGGTCATAGTGCTCTTGAACGGCGTAGAAGTAGAAATGGAAGTAGACACGGGAGCTTCATTTTCCATTATTAGTGAAGTTTATGGCCCAAGAGTCCCACATTAGAGAAGTCAGACATCAGGCTTACCACGTATACTGGGGAAGCAGTTCCAGTCTTCGGATCGATCGACGTCGAAGTTTCGTACAGGAAAATTTAAAACTTCAAGTTGTTGGAAATGACGGTCCCACACTCTTGGGCAGAGATCGGCTGAAAACACTTACGCTCGATTGGCCTCAATTGAATCTACTGCAACAAGCACCTGAAAAATGGAAAGAATTAGTGGAGAAATTCGAGGTCGTGTTCAAGGAAGAATTGGGTCACATTAAAGGTTACAAAGCCTCTATACAATTGAAGGACAACGCAAAGTCAAGCTTTTACAAAGCACGGAATGTACCCTACGCACTGAAGGAAAAAGTCGAGATTGAACTTGACCGCTTAGAGAGAGATGGAGAAATCGAGAAAGTATCTACTTCACAATGGGCAGCACCGATTGTGCCTGTCTAGGATTCCATAAATACGTCACCTAGACATAAACATTCAAACGTTGAACGTTTACTTTACCTTACCTGTTGTAATCCGTACTTGTCATTTAATTCTGTTGACTATTTCCTATTCCCTTCCCTCATAATTATATTCATGATTTCCGTGTAACCACAACTTTCCTTATCCTTTGTGCTCCTTATAATGTTTGTGCTTGTTATTGTTTACCTCTGAGAACTCTGCAAGACATCGCCAGAGAGTGCGCGCTTTTATAAGACTGCTGCTCAAGACTGCAAGCTTGCGCCAGCGGTTGCGGGTAGTTCTAGTCTAGCGCCATCTTAAGTAAACAGTCTGGTCCTTCGTAGTTAGAAGAACTCAGGTGGTGGGACTTTACACACCCCGTCAGTGCCGGTGGTGAAGAAAGACGGCTCAATACGTGTGTGCGGGGACTACAAGCTGACAGTCAATTTAGCTGCAATAGTCAATTTAGCTGCAATAGTCGACTGCTATCCTCTTCCCAAAATTGACGAAATTTTTGCATCTCTAGCTGGAGGCAAAACTTTCACGAAGCTCGACTTGGCTCACGCTTATAATCAGATGGAGCTAGATGACGAAGCAAAGCGCCTAATGACGATAAACACGTCGAAAGGTCTCTACCAATATAATCGTCTTCCATTCGGAGTAGCTTCAGCACCTGCTATGTTTCAGCTTACAATGGAGAGTGTGTTACAAGGGTTTCCAGGAGTATCGGTTTACATTGATGACATTCTCGTTTCTGGAAAAACTGACGATGAACATTTGCAAAACCTACAAGAAGTGCTGAAACGTTTAGAAAGAGTCGGAGCTCGCCTGAAGCTCAGCAAGTGTTTCTTTATGCTACCAGCTGTGGAATACCTGGGACATCGAATCTCTGAACAGGGACTCCAACCCACCATGAAGAAAGTCCAAGCAATTCAGTTGGCCCCAGCTCCATCAGACATAAGCCAGTTAGAATCATTTTTGGGGTTGATTAATTACTATAGTAAATTCTTACCAAATTTGTCACATACTCTCTCTCCCTTATACAGGCTATTACAGACCAAGGTTCCATGGCACTGGGGAGAAGAGCAACAGAGGGCTTTCGAAGCAGCTAAGAAGCAACTAACTACAGATCAAGTTTTGGCTCACTATGATCAGGAGAAGCCCATCATTCTGGCCTGCGATGCATCTCCATATGGACTTGGTGCAATTCTTTCCCACCAGATGGAAGACGGAACAGAAAAACCTGTATCATTTGCATCCAGATCACTCGCTCCAGCTGAGAAAGGCTATTCTCAGTTGGAAAAAGAAGCCCTAGCTATTGTGTTTGGAGTAAAACGGTTCCACCAATATATTTATGGCCGAAAATTTGTTATTCTTTCAGATCACAAGCCACTAGAGGGTCTGTTGAAGGAGACAAAGGCAGTTTCAGTTATGGCTTCAGCAAGGATTCAGCGCTGGGCTCTCTCCCTGGCAGGATACGATTACCGCATCAAGTTCAAGAAAGGACAAGACAATGGAAACGCTGATTTGCTTAGCCGACTACCCTTACCTGAGTGTCCTACTGTGATATCAGACCCTGGAGAGACACTGCTGTTGATGGAAGCATTGGAATCCTCTATTGTCACAGCATCTCAAATCAAGAACTGGACAACTACAGACCCCGTACTTTCTAAGGTGAAGGACTTAATTCTACAAGGGAAAAGACCACCCAACAGTGAGGAATTTAAACCTTATCATGTGAGATATACAGAATTGAGTGTGCATGAGGGTTGTCTGCTTTGGGGAAGTAGAGTAGTAGTTCCTCCTAAAGGTCGATAAAAAATGATTGAAGAGTTACATGAAAGTCATCCTGGTATTTGCCGAATGAAGAGTCTTGCTCGATCATATGTATGGTGGCCTAGTATGAATCATGAATTAGAGGTTAGAGTACAGACTTGTAATGTTTGCCAGATGAGTCGACCTGCAGATAAACCTGTTCCAGTACACCCTTGGGAATTTCCAAAGAGACCTTGGGTTAGACATTTGGACTATGCTGGTCCAGTGGGAGGAAAATACTTTTTAGTACTAATTGATGCCTATTCAAAATGGCTGGAGGTCAAAGTGGTGTCAACAGCCACATCAAGTGCTACTATTCAGCATCTTCGTGACATTTTCTCTACTCATGGACTCCCAGAAGTCCTCATATCCGACAATGGTTCTTGCTTCACAAGCCAAGAATTTAAGCAGTTTACAAAGCTAAATGGTATTCGACACGTCTGCACTGCTCCATACCACCCCGCTTCAAATGGCCAGGTAGAACGGGCAGTAAAAATCGTGAAGGGAGCTATAAAAAATCGTTCAACAGAAACTTTAGACACGTACTTGTCGAGATTTTTATTTCACTATCGTCTCACTCCTCAGACGACAACTGGTAGATCACCTTCTGAATTATTGCTGGGCAGACGTCCGCGATGTCAGTTAGATTTGGCCAAGCCTAACTTTCACCATCATATGGAAACTAAGCAAAGTATTCCAATGTCTAGAGGAGGAGGGAAGGAAGAGCATCTTGGAATTGGCAGTAAAGTTTTAGTTAAAAACTTCAGCATGGGACAAGCATGGTTGCCTGGAACTATTTCCGAAGCAAGTGGTCCAAAATCATATATTGTGGAAACTACCGATGGTCGTCTACTTAGACATCATGTAAACCATATTCGCTTATGTCACTCTTCTCTAACTACTGCCATAGAATCGACTGATCCAGATGATTGGTCAGACTCAGTACCAGCTACTGTTAACAACATCTATGGAGCAAGCTTCACATCCTCCAGCAAGTTCTTCAACATGTCCACTTAGTCGCTCTCATCGTGCAAGACGACCTCCCTCATATTTTATTAATGAGAAAACATCCTAAAAGGGGAGGAAGTGTGGTAAACTTATGACTAATTATTTCTTGTAATTTCCTGTTTGGTTTTGCAATCATTGTCACTGCTATAAATGTATCCACTCTTGTGCACTTTAACGATTGATCTTTTAAATCTTAAATATTGTTGGGTCACACAGCGACAGTGTAGTAACAAGAATACTACATCAATGTAGCTGTTTATACAATTTGGTTATAAAGGGGGTAACCATTATGAGACACCCTGCATAATACTATTAATAGCCCAATATTATATTTAATATGTTAAGCAATTTAGATGTTAGTCTTGAATTGTATGTTTCTATTGTCATAGGTAATTGTGCTGACTCACACAGAAAATAAGTGCAGCATACAATGAAATTCGAATATGCTACTTTATGATAATACTATGAAACAACTATTTGCAACACTGATAATTAGAGACCCAACAAATGTAGAATAGCTAAGATTGCAAGGGGCATCACTTAGTTAAAAAAGAAAAGAAAAAGAGAATGCTCTAATAACTCTCACCATAGTAATACCATTTCCCAGGCCTCCTATACGTGTGAATGCAATTAGCTGAGGAGCAGGAGTGTAGAAAATGTTGGGGGGAGGGAGTATGACTTTTCACTTCAAATTACATGATATAATTTGAACTCTGAGATTTGAATTAATAACATAACTAACTAAGTGAGCTCAATATTTTCTCCTTATACATTGTTCAGTTTCAGTGGGTATCAAGTCATCAATTGTTTGTTGATTTACATGTAATAGTAGACAGTACTAGAAGCAGTAACACTTGCTGCAGTCTCGTACTCAACAGACCACCAATTATGTGCCATCAGAACACCATTTCGGTATTAGCCGGAAACACCTCCACCGCCACAGAGGAGCCATAATTAGTGGATTGAAAAGGCTTATCATCACAAATATCAAGCTCTCACCCTTTATAAAACTAGATTGAAACTTTCTCACTTAAAGGGGTCTGGGAAAGAGCAAAGGAAAAATGTTAAACTATCTTAAAAGTAAAATGTGAAGGTCTTGGAAGTCGTGGGTTGTCATAACTCAGTGGTTAGAGCACTGGTGGCTAAAGCCAGTGATCCTGGGTTCGGTTCCCCAGTGACAACTAAGATTTTTTTCACATTTTTACTTTGCTTTTCCCCAGACACCTTTAAGTGAGAAAGTTTCAATCTAGTTTTTACGAAGGGTCACAGCTTGATATCAAGCTATCAAAACAAAGGAAACAAAAACAAAACGAACCATAACTAATTAACTAAAGAGTATTAGACCATTATTTATTTTGGTTCATGAAAACCTGTTTGGCACAGTGTACTTTAGGACTTTACAAACATGATGATTTTTTCTTTTGTTAATAAGGAATTTATGGATCAACGTAGGGTTTGAACTAAACATGAATAACATTAAGGTGAGGTAAGGGATGTACATATAATGAAATGGGTTCATTTATAAGTTCAAAGTGTTAATAGGCTGGCATACATCTTTATTGTTTGGGTTCTTCGGAGGTCCCAAACATACTCCCGGGGCGGGTCGTGGTTGAATCTTCATCTGGAAGGAAGGGAATTAGCTTGCAGGTGGTTTGGTCGTAGAGTTTCCCTCGACATCTGAGTCTTGCAGCCCTGATCTCTCCGTCGTCACCTCGGTAGATGTCTTCTACACGGGCAAGGGGCCACTGGCAGATTCTCAGGGACTCATCCTTGATGAAGACGAGGTCTCCTGGAGATAGACGGTGTCCTTGGCGGTGCCATTTCGCTCTCTGGTCGCAGGAGGCCAGGTAGATAGACAGCCACTGCTTCCAAAGATCTGCTGTGAGCCTTGAGGTGAGGTTCCAGCGTCTTAAGGTTGAGAGTTGAGCCTGTGATGGCTGTGGAGAAGGAGGTGCCCTAAGAGGTCTCCCTATCAGGAAGTGTCCTGTGGTAAGACATAGGTCTTCTTGGGCGTCATCAGCATGAAGTGGGGTGATCGGCCTGGAGTTGATTGTAGCTTCGGCGTCCACGAGTAACGTGTACAATTCCTCAAAGCGTAGGGGGTGAGGCTTGATGTTCTTCCTGAGCAGCATCGTCATGGCCTTGACGGTTGCCTCCCACAGTCCACCAAAGTGTGGAGCTCTAGGCGGGATGTTGTGCCATTGAATGTTGTTTTCTTGCACAAGATTGGCGACAGCTTTTCTGGTCGATTCAGATTCCGTGAGCTGTTGGAGCTAACGGATCTCCTCCCGGGCACCGATGAAATTCGTCCCGTTGTCGGAGTAGATGTGAGAAGGATATCCGTGGGTACCATGAAGGGTCCGAACTAGCAGCTTGGTGAAGAGAGACTAGGCATGTAAAGGAATAAGTGAACGAGGCGACGAAGGTTTGAAGGGATCACGAACGCGAGTGTGCAGAGCGAGATGTCCAGCATCAGTGTAGGAAGGGATAAAACGTAGGAAAGGATGATTCTTGGGAAGGGATTTCTGCTTAGTGATAGCTTGAAAGGCGTCTGGGTAAGACTGGAGTTGGGCTAGCTTGAAAAGCAAGGCTTTGGAGTCGGAGATCTCTTCAGGTAGAAGAGAGTCGTTGACGATTTTGACAGGGGTCGAAGAACGTGAGTTTTGGAGGAATCGTCGAATCCGGGCAACAACCCTGACCAAGGTATGGTACGATAAGAACTTAGACCAAAGAGCGTCGAGGAAATGAGACTGTTCAGAATTCATGGCATAGGAGGTAGAGATAGTGAGAGATTGAGAGGCTTCTTTCGGTTTGGAGAGCTTGTGAGTAGGCCACTTGTCAGGAGGCAGAGCAAGCCACGGGGATCCTGACCACCACAAGGTGGAGGTAGCCAGGTCCGGAGCACGGATTCCACGACTGGCAAGGTCAGCAGGGTTGAGAGCTGAGGAGACATGTCGCCAGGCAGAAGGAGGGATGAGGTCTTGAATGGTGTGCACTCGATTGTCCACAAACCTGTCCAGGGAGGAGGGGTGTTTTGGCAACCAGTACAGCACCATCTCACTGTCCGTCCAGGCATAGACGTCAGCAGGAGGAATTGATAGTACATCTGCGGTGTGCGACAGCATCTTGGCTAACAGATGTGCTCCCAACAGTTCCGCTTTCGGGATGGTGACTGGCCGAACTGGCAAGACTCTGGCTTTACCTGCAACCAAGGTCACAGAGACTGAGCCGTCGTCGAGCACAGAACGTACATAGATGGAGACTCCATAGGCAACTGTAGAGGCGTCGGAGAATCCATGTAGTGATGTGTAGACAACTTGGCGAGAGGATGGAGTGAGTCGGCTAGGGATCGCGAAGCTCAGTCTGCAGTAGGTTGGCTTCAACTAGAGTGTCAGCTCCAGCGAAGTAGTCATCAACGTAAAAATCACGGATGATTGATTGCACGAGAAGCAGCAGGGTGAAAATCTTGATAGGTGATGGCTAGGTGACGCAAGGCTTGAGTCGCCAGAAACGGAGAGCAGGTGACTCCAAAGGTGAGACGCTCCATGCGGCAGTCACGTACGCGACCATCTGTGTCACGCAAGAGAAAACGGTGAAGGTCTCGGTGTTCAGGATTGAGGAGGATCTCGCGGAACATCTTCGAGATGTCCGCGGAGAATCCGACAGCATGTCTCCTGAATCTGATCAGAACATCAGGCAAAGGTGGGTAGAGGTTAGGACCAGGGAGCAGTAGGTCGTTGAGAGAGGTACCGGTGGTAGATCTTGCTGAGGCGTCAAACACAGCACAAACTTTAGTCGTCGTGGACGAGTCCTTGAAAACACCATGGACAGGCAGGTAGAAGTGAGATTTGACATCGAATTCATCATGAGGGATGAGGTGAGCATGGCCCAAGGAGAGGTACTCCCTGAGAACCACGTTAAAGGCATCAAGTTTGTCCTTGAGGAAAGGGACTTCTCATTGGCAAATAGGCGAGACATGGCCTGTCTGCGTGAGTCTCCAAGGTGTGGAGGGTCTGTCTTCATGGGTAGGGTGACTGAGATCCGACCGTTGACAGTTCGGACGGTGTCGTTGAAGTGTTCGAGCACTTTTGCATCATCAGGTGAATGGGTGGGGGCTTCAGGAACTCTGTCTAATTCCCAAAGACGTGATAGGTTGTTCTGCAAATCATCAGGTACAGCTGAGGTTACCGCGAGAGCTGAGGAGCTTCCTTTTGAGATGGGTCCTGCAACGCTGATACCATAGGGGGTGGCGATGATCCTGAGTTTGCCGTCTTTGTAGGTAGAGAGGACGATATCTTCCAATTCCAGGTTTCCCAGAAACACATTAACTCGTCCTCCCAGCTCAGGGTCAGCCAATGACGCATTCTGCAGGGTGGCACTGGCTAGGATCTCATCCTTGTCTTCAGGGACAGTGGTACATACCAAGTGTGGTACTACGGCGGCAAAGGTAATAGGTTGAGTAGAGTAGGATCTGGAGGATGAGAGTAAGGTTGTAATAACATAATATTTGGAGTGTACCTGTTTTCCAAGGCCATTGAGGGAGACGGCATGTGGATACCGTTTAAGTCGTAGGTTGGTGGCTAGTTCCTCGGTCATTAGCGAAACACCACAGCCGGAGTCGAGGAGGACCCGGGCCTTTGCAGTACGTCTGTCGTGATCCTGGGTGGCGACGAGGGTGTTCGGGAATGAAGGGTGGAGACTGCCAGGTTGTTACTCAGGGGTAGGAGACACAGTAGGTTGAGGAGGAAGAGACATTGATGAAACATTGAGGGTAGCTGCATCTTTGTGCATGAGAGTGTGGTGCTTACTCCCACACGACTTGCAGGTAAATCGGCTTGGGCAATTCCTGCATCCGTGGCGCTCTGAAAAACAATTCAGGCACAGGTGTTTCTCCCTCACTAGCTTGTTTCTTCGTTCCACGTCGAAACCTGCAAAGGTATTGCACCTCATCGGCAGGTGAGCCTTTCCACAAGCTACGCACTTCATAGGTGTGCGTCTCTTAGGGGGTCCTCCCAGCTGGGGGGATGGAGAGGGTGGAGCTGGCCGTGAAGGAGGGGGCAGAGATGGTATTTTTCTTGACAGGAGAGATGGAGCAGCAGCGTAGGATGGAGAGGCAGGTGGCATCGTAAATGGCTTGTGAAGGAGCCTGAGTTTGACGAATTTATCGAGGTCATCCAGCGTAGGCTTGGGGATTGAACCACTGATCGTCTTCTCCCACTCCATACGTAGAGTCGAATCCATGCGCTCCTTAACGTAGAACGCAAGAAATTGTGAGAGGGAGTCGCCGATGTAATGGTTGATCCTGTTGTATCCGTTGAGCACTGTTTCTTTAAGTTTCCGAAGGCATTCTTCAGTGTCGCTGAAGGTGGCCACAGGTAGGACCTGAGCCGCAAAGGCACTACAACCTCAGGTCGGCCGTAGTGTTGCCGTAAGTCGTCCAGAATGTCCTCGACGGGGCGGATGCCGTTCTTGTCAGTGTTCAGGAACTGGCGTCCTTTGTCGGGAATGGCTGCCGACAGCATGGCAACTTTGTCACCGTTGGACACACTGTCTTTTCGAGTGTCGAGTGTTGAGGCAAACATGATTTCGAAATGCCGCCAGTCTAACGGGTTACCGCTGAATTTAGGCAAGTCGATATTGACTGGAGCAACTCTGGAGATGGGTTGATGGGTAGGTTCAGTGCTAGAAGTAGGAGAAACTGGGGTAGCAGACGTCGTAGGTGAGGTAGCCACATTGTGATGAATGACTGCTATGCCTGCCTTGATCGTTTTGGTGACAATGGTGAATTCCTCAACAGCAGCGAAGGAAGCAGTCTGATGGGTAAAGGCACTAAAGTCTTGGCGTAGTTCTTTGAATGCTGAGGTGGCTTCAGAGGTGAAGTCAGTAAGGTTGATAAGTACATTGAGTTGAAGTTCGAGGTCTGTTCCTAGGGCGTAGGTGGCTAGGCGTTTATGAAGACTTTCGATGTCCAGGCGGACAGAGGAGTGAACCTCGTCATGACGGTCCCTATCTGCCATTTCTGCGTCCGGGGCGTCGTAGTCGTCGGAGACGAGGAGTTCAATTTCATCTTGGAGGAGGGAGTGTTTGGCAATCTCCTTGTCTAGGTCACAAAGGAGAGAAGTGAGTTCAAGCTTAGTAACATCACAGAGCGAACGAGAGGCGAGAGTTTCAACTTTACGGGAATACCGGGTAATGTTGCCGCGGCGGTTGGCTCTCTGTCTTCTCAGACGTTCTAAGGAGGAAGGAGATGGTGGAGGCGATTCATCCATAGTATACAAATCCACAATGTAGTAGTTGCAGAAGTGAACTGGAGTGATGATCCGTAGGTATGTGAGGGCTGAAGTCAAAGGTGACCTTTCACGTGCAGATTGGTCAAGGATCAGGGCTCAGCAATCTCGAGACCGCAGCTCGAAGTCCAGGGGGAAGTCAAGATCTGAAGTAGCAAGATGGTGGGAGGGTCTGTTCGGGGAGTAAAAGTTGAAGGTAGGTAGAGGCCGCAGTCGTAGTGGGCTCGAAGGACCAAATGAACAAGCAATTCCTGCACAGATGACCTCCTAATTGAAGGACCAGGAAAAGGGTCGTAGTCTAGCTAGATAGTTAGTTAGCTTGCAGTGACGCAGACTCAGATCTGGGCGCAACCGCTGGCCGCTAGGCTTGCAGTCTTGCCGCAGTGAATCAAAAGGGGCGCACTCCTAAACGCGTTATATACGCTCAGGTCTACAGAGGCTAGCAGAATACTTGCCAATTCAATTTAATAGAAACTATGTGTGAAGTTTATAAGGAAATAACATATGAGGGTGACCTGTGGGTAGAACTAAACATGAATAACATTAAGGTGTAAGGGATGTACATATAATGAAATGGGTTCATTAATAAGTTCAAAGTGATAGGCTGGCATACATCTTTATTGTTTGGGTTCTTCGGAGGTCCCAAACAACTATATAATTTTTATTCAACTAACTTTGTTTTATATATTTTTATAAAAAGGTGAACCAAATTTCAGATTTCTAGCTTTCACACAAGTGTACCTGTAGACGAAAAAAAAATTACACAAAAAATATAATCTTTCCTCTTTTAGGTGAATGCAACAAGGAATGTGATTATCAACAGTAAACATGTATTTTAAATGCTAGAAGTTTTTCAGCATCATTTGCAGTCACTGAGTTAGCTACAATTACGTTTACCACTATTGGTTATACAAACATCCTCATGAAAGAATGACTGCACTTGTGAACACTGAGCCTAACACCATAGTATGGCTACTACCATTCGAGTTTATGTTAGTAGCCAGAAGCAGCACAAAATTGTGCATGCATTTGAATTAAAAAAAAAATGCTTTCATTTATTAAAAGCTGCAGTCTGTAGCTCATGATAATATTTCAATGAAAGAATTTATATAATAATTATTGTATTTATACTGTAGTAACTCCTATCAATTATACAATCAGTATAAGTCCATTATCCATACATGGATCATCAGAGAGTGGCCATTGCTCTAATACTTCAGTTACTATGGATGGTGGTCAAGTATGTACTACTCCACAAAGCAGTGTTTTTATTTGATGGAGCTATTCCCTCACTCACTGGAAGAAATAACAACACGCGTTGGGCAAGTTAACTACTAGTACTTGATCTTGGTGGTACAATTATATTTGAATTTCTCCTCCTGGAAGTGGAGCACTTAACAACATTGAAGAATTTGAAATAATAATGTCAAATTGTCCTCAAGAGCTAATGGGAGCACCAGTTGTAAGACTTGAGTTTGGAACAAGTGTACATAATGTAAGATTTGATCAAACGTCATGTGACCACCTAATGAGAGTATGTGACTCATTCAGTCCCATTACTGCTAATACAATTACTTTATCACATTTAGTCCCGCAAGCTGTAAATCTTCCATCAGGATATTATCTTGCTGAGGTGACATTTTACAATACCAGGAGATCAGACTGTCCTTCATCTAATATTGTTAACATATCTTCATCATCGACTACTCCAACACGTAGTCTTACTACAACATCAAGAGTAAATACAGATTTCAAGGATATGTCACTTGGTAATCAAATTAGCTCGTAGTGTTTTGTCAATGTTATAGTTTGTACATTAGTTAAAGCACAGGAATCATGTATTAAATATTGGTGCTAGCGACTTAAATTGTCTGTGTCTCGTAAATATTAGCTATTACTATCTAGACAATATTATTATGTTCAAATGTCCTCAGTATACAATCAGTAGAATTCCTACTATTCATATTAGTCTAATGTCATGTGATCATCTGATAAAGATGTGTTGTTCACCAAGTGTCATTGTACTTCTATTACTACAACTACTACTATGTCATTGTATTAATCATTAGTACACCTTACATCTAATGCTATTGATGTAATGAATTACTTTTGTATTCTATTCTGTATTTTTTACAATGATTAACTTACTTGTGTAACAGATACAACTAACAACCAAACTTCAAAGACTTTGAACTTTTTGCCTTCAATAACATCTATATCAACTTTAAATACTTCATCAAAATGTGATGTGCAATCATGCCTCCTGGTGAAATCTAATAATGCATCTCTGTCTGCAGCTGTTGTAGTGTTATCAATTATGACTGTCATACTCATCATTGCAGTAATCACTATGGCAATAGTAATCGTGATATATATAAGGAAGTTATCTGTGTCTGTCTCTAACAAAGTATATGAGTCTCCATCAGATAATATAAAAGAAGAACCGTTTCACATGACACAGTCTAGTGTGTATGGAGTTCGTACTATTAACAAATAACTCTGAGTGTTACATAATATATTTGTTCATTATGCATTATACAGTTTTTGTGTGCAATAAACGTTCTATATTCAACTATTTTTAATGTTCAAGTGCCATGTTACATTTTTCAGAATAATCATTACATAATTTATCAAAAATTGAATTTTTGTCGTACATCTTAGATTGTATAATACTTATAGTTTTGGTTGCATTTTTTTTATGTATAAAATGTATATGGATTTTTATTTGTACTACTGTTATGCAATTAAGAATTGACATTCTTATTTGCTTTCTTCTGAAATGTGTGATATTCAAAATAATATTAAACACTTGGTCATAATTCAATTTTTATTTATTAGCTAAGTGAAAGAAATGGATTGGTCTGAAAGATCACCAGTCTCCTCCTTACTTTTTTTCTAAAAATGCTATGTGCTACTTGCCAATAACAAATTTATATTACAAACTCTATAATTAATTTATATTAAAACATATGGGCATATTTATATTGATTCAAAATAAACTGGCTTATTATACAGAGTAAACTGATTTTTCACCAGTAGTTTATTTCAAATAATTTTCCCAAACAATTTACCTTATAATATCTCAAAGTCAAGAATCATTGTGGAAATATTGCTTGAAGTGGGTGCCTTGTACAAGTCTTACTTTTGAGTGAAGAAGTTTATCCAAGAGATTAATATAAATAGCTACTACGGTTCAGAAATGTTTTATGCCAAAAACATTAAATGAATAATTAACAAAAGGAATCTTTTCATTTTAATAAAATATCATCAAGTGTGGGGAGGGGAGTTGCATGTCACCCTATACACCCCCATCCCCCCTGCATACACATGGTGATACATATATAGTTACTGTAACACTTTACATAGTAGTTAGATGTTCAAAACAATCATTGAAATGACTTACGAGCTGTTGGACTGTCATTAGAAGTAAGTCTTCGTGAAGAAGCTGCCATTCCCAAAGGGTTTATGAAGGAGGACAATAGTAGTAGCAAGGACAAGTGAAGAGTTGTATTTATTAAAAGGTGATGAATATCATGGTCACTGGATTGTTTTCTTAACTGATAGCTAGCAGAAGTCACTACATGAAAAGTGTGTTAGAGATCACAGTCATCCCAAGGGAATGAATGATCTCTTGAAATCAGAGCCCATCCTCCACTTCCTTCAAGATCTTGCTTAGCTACTAATTGGAAAAGCAAGCAGTGATTCTCTTAAGTTTCCTGAACTATATTATGTCAGCACTAGGCAGACTCATAGCACATGAGTTAAACAGCATGAAATAACTTGCTTTTGGAGTGTGAGGATGAGCATGCTTTTACCAGGTGTTGTATTTATCAGTGGCAAAGAATGGTGAAGACTCACAATAAATGATACTCAGTCAAAGAAATAACACTCCAGACTGCCCTTGAGAGACTGCTAATTTGACAAGACTCACACAATTCACTTCAAACAATGAAAAAGATGTCCAACACTTCCAGGATGTGGACTAGATCTCACAAGATGACCAAAACAGATTGTCTGAATTAGGGAAGTCTAGAGAATCATTGCGTCTCATTTTTTGGTGACAGATGGCAGGTAGGGAATGACAGCCAGGTGATTTCTTTAGATTTGTTATAGGTAAAACTCCATGTTAAATTATTCAGATCCAGGAGTGATAACAATGTCATTCAATCTTGAGATGATCCATGATTACTTAAGTAACAGCTAGCACCATAGGGTCAAAATTGACTAGAGAAAAGCAATTTGATGAATTCTCTGCAATTTCGCTGTAATTCCAAAGGTACTTCCCCTGGTTCTTCTCCTTTTTCTGATTTTTAAGAGAAATTTACTGGTATGATCCTACTAACTGGAAGGGAGTTCTGGATAGAGGTGTGTCTCTGTACATTCAGCTGGTGGCATTATGGATTTCTCAATAAATCTGTTTGAGCATCTTTCTCCTATATTTTGGACTCAAGCTTTGTATTCCGATCATGACAATATTTTGACTGTGGGTCTGGCCTCCAGTGAGAAGAAGGAGAGAAGGTAAAGAGAAGAAGGAGAAGAAGACAGAGACTTATGAACTCATTAGCAGTATTATGTATATTTTTAGTGTATGATTTTTGTGTCATTTAGATTAGCGTAAATAAAGGTCGTCATACATTTATTGTTAGTGTATAATTTGTGCTCCCGGGTGTGACCGGATGTATGCATCGTTTTTGTGTCAGTCAGTCAGTTCCCATAAAATCTGTTGAAGAGCTCAATTTGATTGTCCCCCGTCGTGGCTACATTATAGGCCAGGCCCACCTACTACAAGGTCCCTGTGTGCCGACGAGTGTGCAGCTAAGCTTGGAGTGGGAATCCTGGTGGCAGCGCTATCGCGAGAAGGGATCGGAAAGGAAAAGCTCGTTAGTCTGGGTTTAAAGGGAAATCTATTTTGCTTTAGAATTAGTTTAAAGAAAAGTTCTGCTATTCTGAACTCGTGTCAGTAGATTGAATCCTGTCCTGTGTCTATAAGACCATGTGGCTTCATTGTGAAAAGACTTACCAAATTTGTGGCTTTACCCTAATAAATCAAATTGTTAAGGCTTTTTCCATTGACAGACTTGCCAGAAAAGGACTAAACATATTCTTCAGAAGCAGACCCTGCTCAATGTTCCCTGGTTGTAAATGTCAAAGCTTAGAGGTCAATACACTGGTAACAAAAGATTTATCTTTTATATTTACTGAAGACCAGTAGGAGTCAGCTATTTACTTTAAAACCTAGTGTCAACTGACAAAGAGTTGAGAAATCTTTTATCAAGTGGATTAGCCATTGTTTGTGCAACAATATTATATGTGACTCAAACTATAAGCCATATAGACAAGTTATCCAAACTAAACACAAACAACAAAAACAAAACAAACCATAACTAATAATTAGAGTGTAATTAGTCTGTTATTTTGGTTAATGAGCACCTGTTAGGTACAGTGTAGCAGCTACTTTAAGGACTTTCCAAACATGTTGGCATTTTCTTTTGTTAATAAGGAATTTGTGGATCAATAATAGTAATGAATGCCAGCTAGCTAAATTCACTAGCTAAGTAATTTTTTTAAGTTGTGAAACAAGAGTTAATGAGCAGTTTCTCGGCTACATAGCTAAGGTATGCCACACAATATAGATAAAGTCATGTGAATTGGTAGTTAAAGGATGGGTTCAGTACAAAAATGTGATGCCTCATTTTCTTGTAACATAAAAGAAGTGCTTAATTAAATCAGTCACTTTATTTGAAAATTCAAATTTAATAGTACTACCAACACCAAGTATTAGTAGTTGACATGCCCTACACATTATTGTTATCCCATTTTTGGCATACACTGTAAACCAAGAGGTGTGTAGTTCACACCAAATTAAGTGGGAATCACTTGCAACAATAGAAAATAAGGTGTGATGTGCATACCTCATCATTTTGGTGTGAACTACACACCAAATTAAGTGTGAGTTCACACTCTAAACAGTGTGAACTTATATTTTCATTAAAGCGTAATAAGCTATTTTAAGTTGGGTTGATTCTAATATTATTATAGTTATATCAACATTATAATTTGTTCTGTGCCTGAATCCCAGATCTCATTATAAGGCAGACAAAATAATAATAGTATTGGTTCGTGCCTGAACATGAATATAATTAATGCTCGGTAAAGGGTCCATGCTATTCACTTGAGTGTGAATTTCATACTAAGTGTGCATTCATACTACGTGGAAAGTGTGAAGGACATACTATGCATTGATGGTGGGCATTCACACCACTAGTTTGGTGTGAATTTGGTGGGTATCACACTATAATTTTTACAGTGTAATAGCTCAATAGCTAAGTCTTTCATCTTTGTTTTCACACTTACTTCATGTTTAAACTGCTTTCCAGTAATAATCATCAGTGGTAAACACGACTATTGACATTACCACATATCACTATATGGTGATTTGGGTTGTATTGTCTCAAGGAAAGTTTTTTTTTAAACTGCTAGAGTTGTCCATTTTCAGCGAAAATGTACTCTATAGTATAAATAGCTAGCTATAATAGCAACAAGGTAACAAACATCCTCCTCAGACAAAACAAGAAAAAACAATAGCAAGCTAGAGTCATAATTGAGGTTTAATGACTTGAATTTCCAATTTTATTTTAAATTCTTCCAATTTGACTTAATTGTGATGCTAAATTCCCTGCATTAGTTATCTCTTCTCACTAAAAACTTACCTGTATTTACCATCTTTTTTCTTTTCTTATTACTTCAAAGGATGTTAACAGTAATGAGTGGAATGTGGTAGCTATATAGCTATGGACAGTGAGAGCAATGGTAGCATTCTCAATCTAATCAAAACTAAATGACAAAACTTGTTAGAAAATCTTCATCTAGCTATTCAACATTTGTTGCGTCTCTTATTATCACAGTATTGGTGTACAATAAGTTTGGTTTGTGTAATAATAAAGGACCTTATTTGGATTTTATTTACTTTTGCTATACTTATAGCTATTCTGTGTGACATAACACAATTATGGCAATTTGTATACAATCTTACTCTATGGTTAATGTCTAACTGCTATGAATAATGTATTAAAATTAATATTGGGCTTATTTGGGTGGAAGGTGTAGAGTGGATATAGATACTGTGGAGGTACTACTGATGAGGCTAGAGATTAGGACTTGCTGACTAAATCTGTCACTTAGTTGCTAGTTGAGAAAAACTACGAGTTTTCAACTTGAGAGTTAGCTACTAGAGAAATGCAAGTAGCGACGATACCAGCAACCGTGTCGAAGATGAGGTAGAAGTTGACATTCCCTGTAAGATAATCAGGGTTTTATATCGTATATTCATAAAATGTACCTATATATACATACATATATACATTTATATATATATATATATATATATATTTGACCAAGGTAGTTATGTCAATCAGTGAAATTACTTTGGTTCATAGGAAAGCAGCAGTGCAAAGTTAGTTTAAAAAAGCTCGGGGAATCAGCTAAACCACTTCCATAGAAACCGTCAGGCTACAATTATAAATTTGTGTGTTTAAAATCATATGAAAATTTAACTTGCAGTGAGAATAGTGTTCGTTAAGTGAAGCACCAAACATGTGAACCCTCAGCGCTACTATTGTTGAGCCTAGTTCAGGATTGAAACAGATTCACCACCATGCTAGTTAGCTACAAACCCTTGTCAGAATTGGCACATGCTTCCCAATTTAATTTTTTTACGAATGACTATTACCAAACAAATGATAATGATTAAATGTTTGAGAACACAATTAAATGAGTGGATAGCAATTGTTTTGACATTCCAACAACTATAGTATACACCAGGCTGCTATTACAAAGACCAAAAGGAATAATTTATTTGGTTAGTGTCAATTGTTGATATATAGCCATTGCACTTGAATTTTGTCTTAATAAGGATTAGACATGCAAGGGACAGTTACTTCACCCATAGTTTCAATGGTGAACTCTAATTCCAGCACTCGGTAAACCACTAAGACCATAAAACAAAATTATGTGGGTAGTAAGATTATCTTTAAAGACACTTAAAATGTCCATTGCAACATTTTGATGCCTTTATCATTTTTTTGGGAAGCTGCCCCAAGGCACACTGGGGAAGTACATCAGAACACCGGCATGGTGGTGAAGAAACCACAGAGCTACTTTAGTCTCATAGGGTGTTATATTGAAGGCATTTGACAAGGCCAAGCAGGTCTCCATGGTAGCTGTCCTCACCTCTCTCATGCGAAGACACAAGCTAAACAGCCCCGTCTTCAAGATCTGCTGTAATGTGACTGAATGCAATTGACTGACTGACAAACAGATATAAGAGTAGCCTTACAACTCTCTCGTGCATGCACACTGAGGATTAATGTAATATAGAAAAAAGGTTATCAATTTAAGCCCAAGTGTAGTTGTTTATCAATATATATTTTTTGTTAATTTAATGTATTATCTGTGGTTAACGAGCTACTTTTAAAACATAATAATGTTTCAAAATAGATATGTATAAAATTTTTCGTTTTTAGTCATATTTGTATTATAAAGTCCTGTGTGACTAGGTATTAACATACTTATAGATACAATTATATAGTATTTTCACTAGTCCATGTTAAGTTTTAATTCAGCAAACGTTTCAGTCACTCTTCAGTGACCATCATCAGTGCTATTATGATAGTACAAAAAATGACCTCTATAGGTAATGTTGCCATGACCTGGCTATATTAATGAGTCACTATGGCTAAGCTATAACAAGTTATTGCATGAGGCTTTGGCATACTCTGGGGAGAGTTTCAATTTCTCTGTTTAGAGCATTACACACCAGCATTTAGGTAATCACATGAAAAGTTTTTAGCATAAACATTGTTGCATAATTAATTTAGTCAAAGCTGAATTTTATTTCAGAATCAAGATGTTGATTTCAAGCTTTATGACAAAAACTTTTGTATTGATATGGTATATATTTGCTCTATCGGACGCAAGAAGAAGTAAGTTAACTATAGTGATTTCAGGTCACACAAAATACACTTGCTAGAAAATAATACATATGTTTTATTTGAACATCATGACCCACATGTAAGTATAGGTGAATTATAGCAGGTAGTTAGATTATTTTACATTATAGCTAATTTGCATTGTTTATAATAGATATGTTTGACAATAATGTCTCAAATAATTATGTATAAGCAGTCACAAATGTGTTATGTACCAAATTATGTGTGTCAGATGAATCATCTTTAAGCATGAGTTTGACTTAGCATTAAATTATGATAATTTTTATAGTAAAAACAATGATTATTTCAAGTTCTATGGTAAAATATTTGTATGTACATGGTATCTATTCGCTATCTCGGATACACGTAGAAGTAGTAGCATAATGTTTTCTAGTGAATGTTAGATATATTAACTTGACAGTGATGAATTTCTATTGAGCATTGACAATGTAATAGATAGATTGCAGCACTTAAAATTCAATGAATGTTCTGTCATATTCATATAAACTGTAATTTAACTAATTAGCTAGGCTGTATCTATTCCTATGACCTCAGATTTAGAAATGCATATTTTCAGCTTTAAGCATTTTATAATTTGCTAACTTAATAAAAGTGAAAACTTTATACAAACTTTTTAAAGCACTTGATTTAGAATTGATCTTTTTCTGGCTTAAACAGATTTTTTTTTTTCACTTTTTGTGACAGTAGGAGTTTTCACAGCCACAGCTTTAATGCCAAAACTACAAAAAAAAATTTCAACTGACTTTGTTTTATATTAAAAGATGAACAAAATTTCAGGTGTAACCAGTAGACGAAAAAAGAAATTACACAAAAAATATAATCTTTCCTCTTTTAGGTGAATGCAACAAGGAATGTGGTTATTAACAGTAATCATAGCTAGAAGTTTTGCAGCATCATTTGCAGTCACTGAGTTAGCTACAATTACTTGTACCACTATTGGTTATGCAAATATCCTCATGAAAGAATGAGTGCACTTGTGAACACTGAGCCTAATACCATAGTATGGCTACTACCATTAGCGTTTATGTTAGTAGCCAGAAGCACAAAATTGTGCATGCATTTGAATTTAAAAAAAATGCTTTCATCTATTAAAAGCTGCAGTCTGTAGCTCATGATAATAATTTCAATGAAACAATATAATAATTATTATATATATATTATTTATATAATAATTATTGTATTTATACTGTAGTAACTCCTATCAAATATACAATCAGTATAAGTCCATTATCCATACATGGATCATCAGAGAGTGGCCATTGTTCTAATACTTCAGTTACTATGGATGGTGGTCAAGTATGTACTACTCCACAAAGCAGTGTTTTATTTGATGGAGTTATTCCCTCACTCACTGGAAGAAATAACAACACGCATTGGGCAAGTCAACTATTAGTACTTGATCTTGGTGCTACAATTACATTTGAATTTTCTCCTCCTGGAAGTGGAGCACATAGCAACATTACAGCATTTAAAATAATAATGTTAAATTGTCCTCAAGAGCTAATGGGAGCACCAGGAAGAGTAAGGCTTGAGTTTGGATCAACTGTACATAATGTTATAAGATTTGATCAAACGTCATGTGACCACCTAATAAGAGTATGTGACTCATTCAGTCCCATTACTGCTAATTTAATTACTTTATCATTTTTAATCTCGACTTTTAATCTTCCAGCCGGATATTATCTTGCTGAGGTGTCATTTTACAATACCAGGAGATCAGACTGTCCTTCATCTAATATTGTTAACATATCTTCATTATCGACTGCTCCAACACGTAGTCTTACAACAACATCAAGAGTAAATACAGATTTCAAGGGTATGTCACTAGCTTGTATAGTTTTGTCAATGTTGTTTGTACATTAGTTAAAGCACAGGAATCATGGATTAAATTTTGGTGCTAGCGACTTAAATTGTCTGTCTCGTAAATAGTAGCTATTACTATCTAAAACAATATTATGTTCAACAGCCCTCAGTATATAATCAGTAGAATTCCTACTATTCATATTAGTCTAATGTCATGTGATTATCTGATAAAGATGTGTTGTTCACCAACTGTCATGTACTTCTATTACTACAACTACTACTATATCATTGTATTAATCACTAGTATACCTACGTCCACTGCTATTGATGTAATGAATTACTTTTGTATTCTGTTTTGTATTTTTTTAAATGATTGACTTACTCGTGTAACAGATACAACAAACAATCAAACTTCAAAGACTTTGAACTTGTTGCCTTCAATATCAACTTTAAATACTTCATCAAAATGTGATGTGCAATCATGCCTCCTGAAATCTAATAATGCATCTCTGTCTACAGCTGTTATAGTGTTATCAATTATGACTATCATACTCATCATTGCAGTAATCACTATGGCAATAGTAATCGTGATATATAAGAGGAAGTTATCTGTGTCTGTCTCTAACAAAGTAATATATGAGTCTCCAGATACTATAAAAGAAGAATCATTTCACATGACACAGTCTAGTGTGTATGGAGTTCGTACTATTAACAAATAACTCAGAGTATTACATAATATATTTGTTCATTATGTTTTTGTGTGCAATAAACTTTTCCATATTCAACTATTTTTAATGTTCAAGTGCCAAGTTACTTTTTTTCAGAATAAACATTGTATAATTTATCAAAAATAGAATTTTTGTCATAGCTACATCTGAAAAATGTATGAACTTATAGTTTTGGTTGCATTTTTTTTATGTATAAAATGTATATGGATTTTTATTTGTACTGTTATGCGATTAAGAATTGACATTCTTATTTGCTTTCTTCTGAAATGTGTGATATTCAAAATAATATTAAACAAAGTGAAAGAGGTGGAGGATTGGTCTGAAAGATCACCAACTTCCTCCTTACTTTTGTCTAAAAATGCTATGTGCTACTTGCCCATAACAAATTTATATTACAAACTCTATAATTAATTCATATTAAAACATATGGGCATATATTGATTCAAAATAAACTGGCGTATTATACAGAGTCAACTGATTTTTCACCAGTAATTTATTTCAAAATATAATATTTTTCCAAACAATTTACCTTATAATTTATTAAGCCATCTCAAAGTCAAGAATCATTGTGGAAATATTGCTTGAAGTGGGTGCCTTGTACAAGTCTTACTTTTGAGTGACGAAGTTTATCCAACAGATTAATAAGAATAGATACTTATGGTTCAGAAATGTTTCATGCTAAAAAAATTTAATGAATAATATTAAAAAAAGGAATCTTTTTATTTTTAATGAAATATCATAAAGTGTGGGGAGGGGAGTTGCATGTCACCCTATACACCCCCATCTCCCCCTGCGTGATTCCCTGCAGTACTAATATGTTCCCAAGCTTGCATCAATTTCACCTCTATTGAAGATTTACTGAAAATTTCAAGGGGAGTGCACTTACAATTTGAAAGAGTGCATTGCTACTGAATCTCAGAAGTTAGAAGCCACAGAATATGAATTGACCAAAGAACAGAATATTAAGTCATTGCAGACAATAACAATACCACCTAACATTCTTCTAGCTCCAAGTGATCAAGGTGAACTAAAAAAACAAAAGACTACAACATTAAATTGCCTTTTTTAATGCTAAAAAGAAGTGTCTGGATGACCTCTATTAGTCAAATATTCCAATATTAAGTCACATAGGTAGTCCAGCACAACATCTTCACAGTATCTCTATCTGATCTATGTGGGGAATGTCAGGGAGTACACTCAGAATAGGTATATATATATATACTTTTGAGGGTTATATTGAGTTGGTGACTGAGGTTCAATTAATAAACAGTTGAATAGCTATATCTTATCTGTCCTCACTTTTTACTCCAGTGTTTTCCTCTTTGTGGCCACAAGAAATAGGTAAGTTTGAGAATTTTCAATCAGCTAAATTTTTTTAATACTATTAGAATGGAAATGATATACAAATATCTGACAAACGACATCAATGTGTCTAAGCCTCTACTTTAATTTTTCAATCACATCTTCTCCATTAACATTACTGCTTACTGTGAACATTCTAACACATCTAGGACTTTGCCCCTGTTACAACGTATTAACCCTCAGCGCGCATGCGCCTGAGGGGTTATAGTAGTCATCCAGTCATTCAGTCAACAGGGGATCTCGAAGAGTACGGCTACCCATGCTTTGAAAGCAACATCAAATTATAGCACTTCACAGAGTAAGTCCCTTTAATGTGCCAAAATTGTTAGTTTTGACTTAGTTTTCAAGAAAAAGCGAGTAGAATTTCAGTCCTACAATCGTACGTTACGGTAATGGGAATCGACCCTTAAAAAACTTGCTTGTCACGTGAGTCAGCTTGCAGGTTGCAAATCACTTTTAAATAGCTAGCAATTACATGCATTCAACGTGAGGTGTTGTGTTGCGTAGTTGTCGAGTGACCAAATATACCTAACCTAAAAGTCTCTGGTTCGAACCCTCGTCGACTCTTTTTTTTTTTCTCCATATTTTTTTCATTCTGTTTTTTTTTCTTTTTCCTTTTGTCTTCTTGCCTTATTTTTCTTTATTTTCCTCTTTTTTCCTACTGTTTTTATTTCTTTCCTACCTTTTCCTTTCTTTTCCTCTTTCTTTCGTGTACTGTTTTTCTTTCTTTCTTCTTCCTTTTTCTTTTCTTCCTACCTTTTTCATTCATTCCTCTTTCTTTTGTCCCTCTTCTTTGTCTTTTTCTCTTTCCTGCCTCTCTTCATGCCACTTCTCTTTCTTTTTTTTGTTTCTACACTTTTCCTTTGTTAATATTTTCTTTATCATACTAGCTGACTAGCGCTGAGGGTTTGCACTTCAGTGCTCTAGTTGGACTTTTAATTAGCACTATTTATTATGTAAGGAAGAAACATAAGGATTCCCATTACTTCAGTATTTTAATATAAAGTATAGTATCCATATATTCAACAATTAAGTAGAACAGTCCTCTTCACTAAAATATATATATTAGTGTTGAACCGACACCCCTTAGTTTTGGGGTATTTTATTTTTGGTAAGAATAACTAAAACTAAACCGTGGAAAACGTGAAAAAACTAAAACTAAATATTTTAGAGGACAGAAAATTCGATAACTAAAACTACCAGTGGAGTGGATGACAAACACTAAAACTAAGTATTTTTTATTGTAACCAATTCACCTTGAATAATATCATTATTAAATGAAGATATAATTTGCCATCAAGTAAATATTCTCTAAACTACATAACAAATATCCTTCTTTTATATAATATTTTCACAGAAATATGCCATTTTTGGAAGTTTTTTGGGAAAACTACATAAACTACTTTCTTTAAGTAGTCTCATTATTGAAGAATTTGGAGACAACATAAATTAACTGAAACTAAGTCAATTGATAGTATAACTAACTAAATCTTCTACATGATATTGAAGAAAAACTAAAAACTAACTAAATCTTCAGGGAGAATTTGGAAAAAACAACTAAAACTAGCATTCAAGATATTTTTTAGTATGAATAAATAAAACTAAGCAAGTCTGGAAGCGCTATACCAAAACAACACTGATATTATATTATATTATATATATTATATATTATTATATTATATATAACAATGTATAATAACATTAACCCTACAATTTTTACTTCATGCCGAAGTCAAATTTTGGATTTAAAACTAATGTAGGTATGACTCAGCAAGTTGTAATTGTATATTAATGCTGTTAAGGTAATTTATTTTTTCTTCTAATTATTGTAACAAAACTAAATGGCTAGTTTTAAAGAGGAAACTGTTTGTTATGTTTAAAGATTACTGCATAGATTACAGCTTTATCTGTTGTTAAAAATAGCTATATAATAGTATACAAAAATAGTATACAAGGTTTTACGGATATATAGAGCTGTCTAAATTCTCGCCCTCTATACTAAATAACATGCACCATCAGTTCAGTAAATTGTTTTTAAAAATACAATGTACATTCTGGTTCTGGAAAGTATTCTAGTGAAGGAATTTTCTTAAGTAATATACATATGTACATTAATATTATATATACATTTTTCAATGGTGTAGGAAGATGTTTCAGTATGAGTGGGCTCCAATTAGGACATGTGTTTTGTGATTTGCATGTATTCATGGAGAAATCACATTCTTCACCCCCCCCCCCCCCACCCCCTACTTCCCCTGCCACTGTATAAATATATGTAACATAAAATATCCTTTTCATGTTCCAACTTAAAATTATTGTTTTTTTCTGGCTGCCATCCCAGAATTAGCTTTTCCTAATATTGTTCCTAATTTGTTTCCCTACCTGTCAGATACATGACTATATCTTGGTTGTCAATTAGTAATAGCTTTGCATTTGGCAATAATGTGAACTAGCTGACTGATGATACTTTATATATTAGAGTTATCATATCTATTATGTATCAATTTAAATTTATTTGAAAGAAGATGATACTAGATATCATTACATAAAAGTACAATACTTAGTATTTTACATATTTAAATGAAAGTTCATGTTTATAATGTGATGCAGTATACTGTGAATCACAAAACCTTCTCAATTATATTGAGTCTTGAGTGTTTTACATTCAACAGTTGCCACATAGAGAGATCAACCCTGTAAAACAGTTCAGCATTCACTTAATTCAATTCAGACAACCATTCTGTATAATAGTCTGTATCCGTCAGGTTGACTAATTTTATAAAATTTTATCATGGTTTGCAGTGACACTTAAAAGAATGAAACTATTAGAAATTTCTTCATTCACTCATCCAATCAATTTCAAAAGGAGTTCACCTCAGTTAAAAGGTTTGACTGCAAAATAAGATGAGGGAAAGAAATATCCCTATTTGATGGAAATTAAGGTTATATTTCAAGCTGGAGGCCGTACAATTAGAAAATCTATCGATCACATGTCATGCAACCACCTGATAAGAGTTTGTGTCATATTCAATCCCACTCCTACTAATACATTTACTTTATTATTTGAAGTCAGTACCACTTCACAATTTCCTCTCGCATACTATATTGCTGAAATTTTATTTTATTGTCTTCTATCTGGCATTATTTACACACCTACATTATCAACTACTTCAGGATGTCAGGATTTACAACCAGGTAATATAATTATTAAATGAGTAATCATATAGACTTATAGAGAAATAGGAGCAGTAAATGCTGTAAAAATTGAGGTTTGAAAAATTTGAGAAGTGTAAATATTGATCACATGTGATGCGACCATTTAATAGGGTGTGGCTCATTCAGTCTCATAACTACTAAAACCATTACTTTATCATGTTTAGTCACAGGTAATGATGAACTTCCTGCTGAGGTAACATTTTACATTTCTGGATTAAATTGTTCTTTTACCTAATACAATTACTAAGACATCTTCATCATCAGCTACTCCAATATGAATATAGCTAAAACAACAAGCATAAATACAGAAATCGGATTTCAATGCTATTTTACTAGATTATAGTTTGTAAAGTAGACTAAGCAAGTGAATCATGTACTAAATCTTGGTAGTACAAACATTAATTCTCTATCTCTTACGTATTAGTTATAACTTCCTAAACATTATTATGTGTAAATGCCCTCAGTATACAATTGGAGCAGTTACTTTTTTACATTCCTATAACACATTCCTAGAATTCATATCAATTTAATGTCATGTGATCAACTGTTAAAAACAGTAAAATGTCTTTCTCTTTTAACATGACTATAAACAGCAATCTTCTTGTTGTAAAACAAAGTAATAAAACAACTATCATTTGTTAATGCTTAGTATCACATACTCCATATTGATAACTTTTTTATTATTTGCAAAGAAAATATCACTATAATATGAGTAAATATAATGCACTATAGTACGCATGTACAGTATTATGTGATTTCATTGTTATTTCAACTGGTAATCAATTTAGCTCGTATAGTATCATAAAGAATAAATTGTATATTAGAATAAACAAATAAATTGTGTACTAAATATGGTTAGTACAATATTTCTATTGTTTATGTATTGACTATAACTAATCTAAACAATAGTATGTTCTCAATATATAATTGGAGTGGTTACTTTTGTATTTTCCATAAAAACATTCTTAGAATTCATATCAGTCTAATGTCATGTGATCATCATATAAAAATGTAAGGTTCTTCAAGTGTCACATACAACTACTAATACTACTACTGTGTTATTATATTTAACATCAGTTACCTGTAAACACTGCTATTGTTCACACTTGTACTATGTAATGTATTATTTTTTCTTTTCCTAAATTATTTGCAATTGTAACTAAATATTCCATCTAATTAAGTAACTACGTAAGTGAAAATAGTTAATAATAAAACATATGCACTTAGGATACAGTTATATTGTCCTTACCATTAGGACGTGTTTTATTGCAGAAACAATAGCTTCGACACATTTGAGGACTAAGTTTCTTATATGAATTCTACAACAACTATAAATACTTCACAAAAATCAGAAGTGCCAATTATTGAGTTATGCCATAAAGAAAAATCCAATATTACATCTCTTACTGCAGCCCTCTCTGTGTTATCAGTTATTACAACCTTATTAATCATTGCAGTCGTTTTTATGGCTATTATAACAGCTGTGATATACAAGAGGATGTTATCTCATGCTGTTTCTAACAAAGTAATATATGAGTATCCAGGTAATATAAAAGAAGAATCATTTCACATGACACAGTCTAGTGTGTATGAAATTCATTCAATTAACAATTAACTTCAATTATGCACAATAAATTTTTATAAGTAAGGCATAAACTTACTATTTAGTATCATCATTAACGTTTTTCACTTAGAAATTACTCAGTGGTATTTTCAAATTGTGATTTATTTTTTATTAGATGTATTTTAGTATCCTTTTCCTTGTATTATGTCATATTTTTTACATTTAGAAGCCAATCATTTACATTATTACGTTAGGAACACGCCTGCACTAAAGTTTGAGACAGAAAAGAGTTTATTTCTTGGGTTTAGCTGTTTCTTTGACAAAACTAAGAAAGTTGAGTCACAGGGTACCAATCATGCACACATACATAAATTCTCTTGCAACTGCTAGAGGTTGTGCGCACCTGGCAGAGTCAGGATGCCTATGCACAAAGCAGGTACAAGCTAAGCTCCTGGAGCCAGGCTATGAATTCACAGGAGAACAGGCCTTTCCTCACATACAATTATTATTATTATTATATTTACATTATTGTTTTACAAGTTTTATTACGTTACCGTTCTATTTATTTTATAGATTGACACTATATGGCATCTCCACTATCGTAAACTCTGCTTTAAATCTCACTGCATGCACCATTGACCATTTCATATTGTATACTTGTCCCGTAAAAATGTTTGGTGGAATTATAAGTTTTGTACTCGACGTAAGATAGTTGGCCAAATTTCACTATCATGAAAAAAAATGACTTGCAAACACAAAGAAAGTCCCCAGATGATGATATACATCCTCCAACATCGGGCCGGGTCTGGATAATTTCCAGAGAATCAACACACTAAAGGCTGTACCCACCAACCACCCAATTCATCCAGGTTTTAATAGGAATGCATTGTTAGTATAATGTTAGAAGTTCACCTTTGAGAAATATAAAATATGCCATTTAACTGAAATTCAAATTGCTAAGAGAAGCAGTAGGCCTGCAAGCAAAATGTTGTGAATAACATTCAAGAACAACAGAAAAATTAAAGAATTAAAGTATGATAATACATGCATCAAAATGGTATTACATAGTAAAAACGTAATAGATGAGTCACAGTTGTGTGCAGATAGTAGATTAAAAAAAGAAAATATTAGTACAGTTAAATCATAAATCAACTAATTATTTCATCTTAAAGCTTTTACCTATGTATTATTTAGCTATAGCCAAATAAATAATTTGCAAATAATTAAAGCCAGTCGGTTACCTACCTTACAGTTTAATGTTAAAAAAAGCTTATAATAAATGTATATAGCTAGCTAATTTATTACACTCTAACAAGAAATCATATTATATGCCACTGATTGTACACATATTCTGGGGGAATACATATGTCATTCATAATGACCCAGTTGTAAGAGTGTAGCTGAGGATTTTTTTATGAATCGTGAGTCAGTTGCAAGGTTGATACTAGCTAATAAGTTTCATTTACTAATACTCTAAGCTACTCAGGTATAATTACATCAGCAACTACTCCAACAATGATTAATGCAAGTTATGACTACTCAACTAATACATTACAAAGTATCTATAACTCTATTTAAAATATATTAGTGTGAATATCATTAATTCTGAATTGGAAATTATACTATCTATATAGGGAAGTCCAGTACGAATTACTTCAAAATTCAAGTGTAATCATAATAATACTACCAAGACTATATTATAGTCTTGGTAGTATTATTATGATTACACTTGAATTTTGTAGTCCTTCATTTAGCATACTTGTCATAGCATAGCTATTTCTTCTCCATAGCATTTTTCGTAGCTACTAACTAAATAGTTTGGAAATCAAAGTAGTTAGTTATTGAATAGCTGAGCATTAATCCCAAGTCATGTGATTATCTGATCATGTGATAAGGATATACATTGTTGATTCAGTTAATACTATTGCTTTTCCTGATTTATCCATTCCAATGCACAACTTTGGGGTTTCATTTTACAATTATTAGATCAGTTTGTACTTCAGTTCCTCATCAACTAGCTACTCAAACAGCTAATCTACTGCAATGTTAAGTGTAAGATTAGCTATACTCAACACTTCTTAAACAGGGCATCTAGTAGATAGCCAGGAACTAGCTATGTTGGATTAAACTGTCTTTTACTGATTTCAATTTTTAAATGCAATACCCTGAATTAAGTTATAGCTATAGAGGATGCAAATATCATTATTTTCTTCCCTCAATTGGTATATATGTAAACAATGTCGGGATTGACTTTCAATTTACAGTAGCTAGCTATTTCGTTAATACATTTTTATCATGTATGTAATTTGTTAAATAGACATAGGATATTCATAATTGTTGCTGGTAATGTTTATCCGATAATATTAAGTAGAAAATAGAAATAATGAAGCCAAATGGTGTTACTTTGAGCATCGTAGTAGTGTCAGTATTGTGATATTATATGTAGAAACAACAATACAAATGGTATTTTAACTTCATAAGTAACTCATTTTTAAGATACAGTAGAGCCCTTGTATGCTAATAAGCTAGTGGTCCTGGGCTTAAACCCCTGTGACAGCCAAATATTTTAAACTGTGTAATGTTTAAAAAAAAGCTTGTAAAAGAGAGAGAATAAATCTAGGAACCGAAAGTTAAATAAGGTAAACCTACTAAAATGACCAATAATAACAAAAGATGTGCTTTGTAAGGCAGCTTGGTTGAGGTTGACTGAAGTTTTTGGTAATAAAGTTGCAGCGATAGCTATCATCCTCCTATCTTTCTTAGTTTTCACTACTTGTTGGCGAAAAGGTGCTGTAGTATCATTGCATCTTTTTATCTTGGGTTGTACATAATATAGCTATGTAGATACTGGGGAACTGTAATGAATGGAAAATCTAAGGCTATCACAGCTATGGGACCATTCACAGTCTCTATTTTTTAACACTGAATGACACCTCTTAGCTAAACATTATCTTCACCTAGCTATTCAACTTTTGCTGAGTCTATTATTATCACAGTATTGTTGTACACTTAGTTGTTTGGTGGTATAATCATAAAAAACCATTATTTGTATTTTATTAACTTAAGCTATACTTATATTTAGTATGACTCAGCATAATAATGACAATACGTATATAATTCCAGAGTGACATTTAAATTGTTCTGAATAATATTTTAAAAATAATATTGGACTTTCTAGAAATATTCCGGTGGTAGAAGCTTTATTAGAAGTACCATGCAGGATGTGGCTTAAAAAGTATAAATGCAATTAGCAGAGGAGTAGGAACATTAAAATGGTGGGTGGGGTGTGGGGGGTGAATTTTACATTTAGTTTACATATGATATAGTTTATGGTGAAATGGGGACTACACGTCCACTTTCACTCTAGAGTTAAAGACTACATTGACTTCAAGAGAACAAAAATGGTATAAGCCAGTGCTTGAACTGTATACTTTAATTTAGGTTTTAGTTTTTATTCAGAATATACTTGTTTTGCATAATTCACAATTTCTTTCTCAGCCCTCTTTTACTGCGATTGAACTACAACAACTAATGGGCAACCAAACTCTTCAATTCTGTATTTTAAACAATTCTACAGCCTCACTCCCAGCACTCTGTTTTTTTCCAATGATTCTTTATATTCATGACATTCTATTACTCTGTTAATTAATCACTTCAAAATTTCTTTATCAGCCTTCTTTCACTTATTAAAAGTATTCGCTCTCATTTACGGGCTTTTGTCATAATACAGATTAAAAGATTATAGGTTGTAACAGAGGTTTGAAGCCAGGACCACTTGATGTGCACAAGTGCTTTACCGCTGATGAGGTACGACAATTAACGGGCTCCCAAACATTTCAAATAAGTATTAATACAGTTAAGAAGTACTTCTATGCTACAGTTACACTCTCAAAAGACTAAGTTGTTGTTTTTTGCTAGCCCTAATAGTCATATTAATATTATGCTGCTAGCTAAATGAGTTATAGGGTTAAGACACAAAATTTGCTTAGAGGGGATGACAAATAATGTGAGGCTGCATATTTTGATGTTGGTACACATGCTGAATTGGGCATCATTTATTGAGGGAGGGGAAAACTTTGTTAGTGGTGGGAAGAGGAACTTAGTTTGAAGATGAACTACTGTTCTCTTCATTTAGTATAAACTCAATTTATTCTTTTGTACAACTATATTTATCCCAATATGCCAGAAATGCTGTCAATTCCAGTGTTTAGCATACTGTTACAAAAGTAATCCAATAATAGTAATAAAATACAGTGAACTGTGGTATATAATACCTATGACCAAAAATAATATTATGCTGAAGTGAAGGTTATAATTTATTAAATCCAGTGAGAGTTATTCTATGGAATCATTTTTTGATATAATTATAGTTTTACGTGAATCATGAATAATATGTAATGAGGTCAACATTTAAGTTATTATCTAGACTAAAAATTAATATTAGCTAATTATAATACAAATTATATTTCAATTTAATCCTCTCACATCAATTATTTTTTGCATTGTTTGCCTAGCTATACTTGACAATAATGTTTTGTATAATAGTGTATAAAAGTTTTATAGTTTATTAGTTCATATATTTTGTTACCACACCATGTGTGTCAAACAAAATAATATTTTTAGCATTAATTTGACATTGATAATATTGTGTGTTTTTTATTTATAGTAAAAACAACGATGATTTCAAGTTCTGTAGTAAAATGTTTGGTATGGACAATGTATTTACGTGCTTTCTCGGACACAAGAAAAATTTAGTAGTAATGTTTCCGTGTTAATAATAAATGTATTAACTGGAAAATGATGAAATTCTATTGACCATTAGATTGTAGCTGATAAATACATAATTTGCTATTATTTTATACTTTTTAAGGAGGACACAGCATGAAATGTGAAATGTGTATTTGATTAATACTAAACATGTGTATTTGATTAACAGCTAAGAGTTTTCAGCATCATGTAGTCAGTGAGTTAGCTACAATTACTTTTGCCACTAATATTATATTATGTCACAAAAACAATTAGGGCACAGGTGAGCTCACACAATATTGTACCACCATTCTTAAGATTTATAGTAGCTAAAGGAACAAAAGTGCTCATCTTTGAATTTTCATAAGCTGCAATTTGTAGCTTAGCCATAATTTTTTTAATGCAAGAATGTATATAATTATTATGGTATTCATTCATTAGTAATTCCTATCAAATACAAAACCAATACGAGTTCATAATCTATTAATGGATCATTAGAGAATGGCAACTGTTCCACCACTTCACTATAAATATAGATGGTAGTCAAGTATGCAGTACTCCACAAAGCAGTGTTTTATTTAATGGAGCTATTCCCTCACTCACTGGAAGAAATAACAACACGTGTGGGGCAAGTCAACTACTAGTACTTAATCCTAGTACTACTATTAAATTTGAATTCTCTAATTCTTCTTCTGATATGGAAGCATTTGAAATAGTAATGTTCACTTGTCCCCAAGAAAACATAGGAGCAGCAAGAAAGGTTATACTTAAACTTGCAGGAAATACAATTACAACTACTATCAGTCAAAGGTCATGTGACTACCTAATAAGAACATGTGGCATATTCCATGCCATTACTACTAAAACAATCACTTTATCATTATTTCAACCATAATTTATGATCAACTTCCAGATGATATTATCTTGCTGAGGTATCATTTTATAATTCGGTCCTTCATCTGGTATTATTAACACATCTACATCATCAACTACTCCAACATGTAGTCCTACTACAATGACGAGTGTAAAAAATGATTACTCAACTACTACTACAGCAGGTAAGTGTGCTTATTTTTAAACATAACATTTAATAAAGATTCTATTTTAGAATTGAATGCTCTTACCATTGTGATATTATACTATTAGTGAGAATTGACAATCTTGATAATGTTGCGGAAATTAGATAGGCGGACTAAGTTTTATAATATTTAGGTGTCTCTCTCTATCTAGCTCTTATTCAAACTTCTCACTTTGCTCTCCATTAAAATTCCTGCTTATCTCTGTGCCCACAATCAGCGATTGTTTGCTTTAAGAGGAGATAAACAATTGTGGGGAATAATTGTAGAGGCAATTTGCTCATTAATTCAAGATCATTCTGTACATAAATTATTCCTAAGTGTTGCCCTTACAGTTTATTGGACAATATTTTTAAGGTATAAGGAAAGTGAAATTATGAAGCCAAATGATTTCACTTTGAGCATCACAGTAGTGTCAATATTGTGATATAGAAAGAACAAGACTTTTTCACTTGAAACATTATGCATAAGCTCTCCGCCAAGTTTCATTTTCTAAAGTGATCTACCCAAAGTTAGTATAACTGTGCAAGTGGTAGTTAGG
>WLWD01003073.1_pt1 | contig 36744 bp, 38 predicted proteins | sample 6712731 | NCBI WGS metagenome assembly WLWD01 (sample SAMN12718690, study PRJNA576275) | sponge metagenome | isolation source: marine sponge | host: Mycale hentscheli | place: New Zealand: South Island, Marlborough, Capsize Point | collected 2014-11-01 | reverse complement strand
AGTGAATACACCTACATTTATTCAGTAGTGTAAGTGAAATACACCTACATTTATTCAGTGATGTAAGTGAATACACCTACATTTATTCAGTAGTGTAAGTGAATACACCTACATTTATTCAGTAGTGTAAGTGAATACACCTACATTTATTCAGTAGTGTAAGTGAGATACACCTACATTTATTCAGTAGTGTAAGTGAATACACCTACATTTATTCAGTAGTGTAAGTGAATACACCTACATTTATTCAGTAGTGTAAGTGAATACACCTACATTTAATTTTGTCAATAGGATGTCTAGAAAAAATTTGGCTTTTGAAGTCACAAATTTAGAAAGTAAATTTGCAGTCATTAAGAAATAAACGTAGAGAGATGGGGATTGAGTAGAGAAGAGTGTAAAGTTTTAAATTGTTGAAAAGCTTGATCAGTTGTGGAGAAACTGCGAAATGTGCATAGGAAATTTTCACTTGTAACTTCACTTGCTGATATGCTCCCGCTCTAAATGTTGGCTGTATGCCAAGAAGAGTAACTTATCATATTCAAATTATTGCAACATTCATATTTAAAAAGTTAGTTCATAAACAATTACACCAAGAAATTGCATGGGCTGGATGGGTCTCCACCCTTAAGCCATTTTGATTACCAGTGGCTCTTTACAACCAACAAACTGCATTCATCAGCCTCCCAAAAATAGCCAAGTTTGGAAATTACATGTGGTAAAGGGTTTCAATGCCATGGTAACCAGTCGCAGCAAATTTTTGTGACTTGAAAACAAACATTTTGCAGTAATTCTCTCCAATTGGGAGCCTAAGTATAAAGTACAACTTGCTGAATGTGTCGTATCAGAAGAAATAAGGATCAAGCCTAAAAAGCTGTGTTTTCAGGAGAAAAATGGCACACATGCGTGTTAAGGGGCATACATACTATCCCTACATATATATAACATATACCCGATCTTGCACTATCCACCCCTAACACTAATACTGACTTGCTCACTCCGCTCGCTCGCCAATTACATGGTTCTTTTAGTAGAGTGAGTGTGCTTTATTTTTACTTCTTATTGTTGTTTGTGTGCATAACCACAAGATGGTTGCAAGATAATTTGCATTTACGTTTGTGTGTGTGTGTGTGTGTGTGTGTGTGTGTGTGTGTGTGTGTGTGTGTGTGTGTGTGTGTGTGTGGAGCTGAAGCAAGTTCAAGCAAGCCAAACTTGTTAACTGCACACTCATCACCTACATACTGTGTAATCGGCTAAGCTGCTGAAGCTCAGTTGTGTTAATGTTGGAAACAGCATTTTAGCTACTATCTGTGAATCCTTCGTGCTACCGTTTGCACTATCATTCTACCATTTGATTGGTCGGCTTGAGTAAACTTGTTCATCCAAGGGTCTCCCAGACATACATGAACAATTGATGGCACACCTAGTGTGACAGCTATGGGGTTTTATTTGTTGTTCTTGTTGTTGTTGTTGTTGTTGTTTTTGTTTGTTTGTTTTTTGGCAAACCCACATTATATTTTTGTTGCTGCTGCTGTTGTTTATTCCTTATAGCTCACATTGAAGTAGAAGTAGACCCAGAAAATCCTGAAGTAGACCCAGAAAATCCTGGTGACTATGAATTCATTTGCTATGGAGAGTTCGGGGGTTCCCATGGTAAGTGGATGATATTCAAACACTTCGATGAATTGAGGAGCACATGGAGGAATATTAAGAGAGCAAAGGATGAAGGCAGGTTTGATGGTTCTGTGTACCTCAAAACCAGCACAAAGGTGTACCGACCTGGTTCATATGGCCCAGGTCCATGTACCACTGGCGTCATTGAGGTCTACACAAAAGTAGGAAATAGAGATAGCGTTGGGAGAGAGGTATGCAAAATTGTGGAACATGACATCATGTACAAAACAGAGAGAGCAACAAGAGAGGGCAGATATCATGGAAGTGGGCATAGCAGACCACCTTCTAATGAAACTATGCTTTATAACAGGGGCAGTCCTCGTTTAATGGGGAATGAAAAGCAGAGAAAAAAACTAGGCTACTCTCGTGAACGAGAAGATGAATGGAAATTAAATATTGTAATGAGCCTTTATACACAAGATGAGATGAGACGTTGTTCTGGGAAATGGGTGGTACCAGTAACCAAGGGAGAAGCTACAGGAGTGTGGCATATTTTAAGAAGAAGAATTTTGAAAGAGAACCAAGGAATTCTTAAAATGGAGTGTCCAAAATGTGAAAACAAAGAAAACTTTGTTATTCATGTTTACACCACCAAAGAAGACTTGGAGAGTGTGGGAGACGATTTACAGGAACTTATGGAGCGAGAAATAACCTATGAGTTCACAGACAAGCAACAGAAACCTATTACCAAAGAGTGGTAAAACTTTTGTAAACTGGCTACAGTACTGTAGATAATTAGCATCCACTTGAGTTGACTTATGTTCCTTCACATGACAAAGTCTAGCATTCTAGTTCTCTATGACACATTTTAAATACACGCAAAAATGAATACATTTAACCAATGTGTTATCAGCTTTTCTAAAGTTGATACCAGTCAGCAATCTCGCAACAATAACACAACAACAGACATAATATTATAGTACAGTACACATTCTCTTTGTAGCATGTAGAGGTCAATCCATTTGTTATATTTAGTTAGAGTAGTTGTTCTTTTTTCTTTTTTTCTTTTTTTTCCTTTAAGATTTGGAGGTAACAAGAATCTAAACTTTGACCCTTTCACCAGTAGGTTTATGACGACCAGTGTGGTAACTTCATAATTTCATGATATTTCTTCTTTTTTTATTCTTTTCCTGTAAAGACAATCAGCAAGAGAAGAATTTTTAAAGCAAGGTAACACAAAAGATATATTTTCTAGTATCCAAAAGAAGTACCGTATTCCAAAAAGAGAAAAGCTAAAAATTCGGATTTACGGTTTGGATCTTAAACTCAATTACAGATGGCCATGATGCTGCTATGGAGTTCAAACACAGTACATGTCTTAGTCACCTTAGTTATTAAATTCTGAGCTAGAGCCTCGTATCATTTGGGCAGACTGGCGCTTCTTTTCCTACGGCCATATTTTATATAATATTCTAAAAAATAAAATATTGATGCTTTCATTTCAAATTTTTTTTCTTTACAGGAAGTGCTACACACGGCAACGTAAAACCAGAAAAGTAGAACGCCATATTGTATAATCAATTTTTTTTAATTCGGAGAAGTGCCGACTGAACGATCAGCACCATATGGCACTATTGCAGGTGAATGGGTTAATCAAACAGCTTAATAGACAACAGCCTCACATAACCACACCCTCTGTCATGCCCACATATAGCCACACCCTCTGTCATGCCCACATAACCACAGCCTCTGTCATGCCCACATAACCACACCCTCTGTCATGCCCACATAACCACACCCTCTGTCATGCCCACATATAAAGGTGTATGTATGCATTAAATATTAACAAGGTGAACCAGTTAGTGGTAGCTAGTCTGCAATTCCCGCACAACTGGTGGTGTAACAAATTACTGCACCAAGTTTTCTATTTATGTAAAATCATTTATTAAAGCACTGCATTATATGTAAACTGAACAATTACACTCAAAAGCCGAACCACAAGGCCGGAGCCAAATATTCCCACCTCACATGACAATCACAGCATCCAATGAATGGGTCCGGAGGTTCATGTGGGGTGAGTCCACACTTATTCAGCTGAGAGGTGAAGTTAGAAGATAAATTACTCTGGAATATTTTTAGATTAGTAACCAAAAGAATAGATAAAATTTACGCAATTGCTGCACAATTCTAAACCAGCTTATAGTAACTGATGTGTTGATAGGGACCTCAAGCCTTACTAATGAATTAGACAGAAGTTGTTGGTTTGAAGTCCTAACTACCTATGAGTGTGTGGTTGTCTCTGAGGATTTGTCTGTTAATAATTGATTCAATGGTGGACTTGCACGAGATTGATTCCTAACTAGCTTACAACATGTCAGGTGACAGCTATCACTCATCCATTAATCTTATGCAGCATTAAACTAACACACTTTCTCTTCACAACAAATACTATTCAACTATCAGTAACTAGAGCACTGAAGTGCAAACCCTCAGCGCTAGTTAGCTAGTATGATAAAGAAGAGGAATGAATGAAAATAGGTAGGAAGAAAAGAAAAAGGAAGAAGAAAGAAAGAAAAACAGTACAGGAAAGAAAGAGGAAATGAAAGGAAAAGGTAGGAAAGAAATAAAAACAGTAGGAAGAGGAAAAAGAAAAAAAAACAGGATGAAAAAAAAAGATGAAAAAAAAAATACCGTCGACGAGGATTCGAACCAGAGACTATTAAGTCAGGTACTTGCTCACTCAACGACTACGCAACGTAACACCTCACGCTGAACGCATGTAATTGTTAGCTATTTAAAAGTGATTTGCAACCTGCAAGCTGGCTCACGTGATAAGCACGTTTTAAGGGGCGGTTCCCGCTGTAAGCCTACGATCGCACGGTTCTGGAAAGACTCGTTTTTTTCTGGAAAATGAAGTCCAAAATCAAAATTCTGGCATATTAAAAGAACTTACTTCGTGAAATACTGCTGTTTGATGCCGCTTTCAGAGCCTGGCTGGTTCCTACCTTCCAGAAGTGCCTGTTGACAGACAGAGTGACAGAATGACACTAGGACTACTGTAACCCTCTTGCGCATGCGCGCTGAGGGTTAATTACAACTTTTGAATATATTGTTAGACCTATGCAGGTAACTTCCCAGTGCACTTGAGGTAATGCAGGCTGCCCTTTCATGAACCGACAACTTCGTCTTCTTCATTCCTGAGTTCACACATTGACTCATCAATGTCAACAGGTTTGCCTGCATCTATGGCTCTATAGAGACACTCACTAGATTGTATGCAAGGTTAGGTATGTACATAGAGAACACTATTTAACATACACTCCTTCTTAGTACATACCATCTTGAAGAATCATTTCCACGTGCATAGTTCTTTCTCCCTTAACATCTAGCATACTGCCATCTCCTAGTGAAAAACTCCATCTCACGGAACTAGGTGAATTAGACAAAGAATCATACAAGAAGCTTAATCCCACACATTCCTGCCTATCTTGCATGTATGGATTTAAAAAAATTCACAAAGATATCGTTCCTTTACGTCCAATCATCAGCAAAACATCTCACTAAGATCATTTCTCCACCTGTTGGATAGACACCCTCATACGTGAGAAACTCAGCCCATTTCAGTGAAATAATCAAATACAGCTGATGAAATGATGTTCAGCTTTGACATTACATCTCTGCCAGTTCCTAAAATTCTTAACATAATTAAAAAAATAATTAAGCACTGATTCTTCTCTACCTGATCGTACGAACTTCTCTCTACCAACAATAATGAACCTCCTCAGAATGTGCTTATCCACAGACTTCATACAGCTATTACCGTCAAAATGAAGGTGCAGTGATGGGGTCCTCTCTCCAATTATTGCCAATATCTTTATGGAATACTTTGAGGAAATTGCCTAAGAATCAGCCAGTTAAAAAAAGCTGTCACTATGGTTACGTTATGTGGACGACACATTTACTCTATGGCCCCATAACCAGACTCCTTGGATGAGTTCCTGCACCATCTCAACTCCATATGGCCTACTATCCAGTTCACCATGGAGACTAAGTCTAATGGTTACCATTCATAGACATCACTGTCACTGGCCCCTACAAGATCTAAACAGAAATATATTGCAAGAAACCACACACAGACCGCTATCTAAATTATCGCTCTTACCACCCTCACTGTATCAAAAATAGAATCATCAACACTCTGAATCATCGTGCTGAAGCAATTTGCAAAGATCAGACCTCCCTGGCTCAAGAGACCAATCATCTAAGATCAGTTTTCAGGAGCAATGGGTACCCAGATGCCATGGTGAATAGAATCCTTTGAAATACCAAGAACAAAAACAATATCAACGAAGAAGAGTGTACAGCTGGAGACAAAGGCAATCATGACCATCCCCTATGTATAAGGCTGACAAGATAAAGAGAGTATGCCACAAAGCTGGCATTTCTGTGGTATTTTGTTCAGGGAGGACACTAAGATCCATTCTGACTCAAGTGAAACCAAGACCAGGTGACAACAGTCTACCTGGTGTGATTTGGTGTTTGTTTGTGTGTTTGTCAGCCATTCATTTCAAGTACATCAAATTATGCCTATGTAGCATTTGTGGGTAAAAAGGAGGTTTCTGGAGGGGGAGAGAAGTCAGAGTGTGGAATGACATTCACTCTCTGCCATCAATACTCCTAACCTGCACTAGTCTAGGACATGTGTGTGCCTGTGGGTACCTAACCTGCACTGGTCTAGGACATGTGTGTGCCTGTGGGTACCTAACCTGCACTGGTCTAGGACATGTGTGTGCCTGTGGGTACCTAACCTGCACTGGTCTAGGACATGTGTGTGCCTGTGGGTACCTAACCTGCACTCGTCTAGGACATGTGTGTGCCTGTGGGTACCTAACCTGCACTGGTCTAGGACATGTGTGTGCCTGTGGGTACCTAACCTGCACTGGTCTAGGACATGTGTGTGCCTGTGGGTACCTAACCTGCACTGGTCTAGGACATGTGTGTGCCTGTGGGTACCTAACCTGCACTGGTCTAGGACATGTGTGTGCCTGTGGGTACCTAACCTGCACTGGTCTAGGACATGTGTGTGCCTGTGGGTACCTAACCTGTACTAGGACATGTGTGTACCTGTGGGTACCTACCTGCACTGGTCTAGGACATGTGTGTGCCTGTGGGTACCTAACCTGCACTGGTCTAGGACATGTGTGTGCCTGTGGGTACCTAACCTGCACTGGTCTAGGACATGTGTGTGCCTGTGGGTACCTAACCTGCACTGGTCTAGGACATGTGTGTGCCTGTGGGTACCTAACCTGCACTGGTTTAGGACATGTGTGTGCCTGTGGGTACCTAACCTGCACTGGTCTAGGACATGTGTGTGCCTGTGGGTACCTAGCCTGCACTGGTCTAGGACATGTGTGTGCCTGTGGGTACCTAGCCTGCACTGGTCTAGGACATGTGTGTGCCTGTGGGTACCTAACCTGCACTGGTCTAGGACATGTGTGTGCCTGTGGGTACCTAACTTGCACTGGTCTAGGACATGTGTGTGCCTGTGGGTACCTAACCTGCACTGGTCTAGGACATGTGTGTGCCTGTGGGTACCTAACCTGCACTGGTCTAGGACATGTGTGTGCCTGTGGGTACCTAACCTGCACTGGTCTAGGACATGTGTGTGCCTGTGGGTACCTAACCTGCACTGGTCTAGGACATGTGTGTGCCTGTGGGTACCTAGCCTGCAATGGTCTAGAACATGTGTGTGCCTGTGGGTACCTAACCTGCACTGGTCTAGGACATGTGTGTGCCTGTGGGTACCTAACCTGCACTGGTCTAGGACATGTGTGTGCCTGTGGGTTTCTACCCTTACCCAAGTCTAGACATGACCATAAGTACAAGCACTTCCACCTGCATTTTTACCACAATACTTCAGTGGCTCACCTCAACCCATACCAGATTGTAAGGATAGTGACACAACAACTATATATTGAGTATAGTGTCAGCTGCAATTGTGAGGAATACAAATAATTTTTTCCCCAAAGTTGCCAAGGTCCCACAACGCTCACACTTTTCCCCTATAAAGTCACATGTTTCCAATGACGTATAACCCCCCACAAGTTCGTTCAACCGCGGAGTGTTCGACCGTAAACAAACAGTTCGTCTGATACACTACCGGGTTCTAACACATTTTTTACAGCTTCTACAATGCTTATAGAGAAAGCTAAGCCATCTAAAAGCTTCTGTGCCCGAGGTAACTTTTTATATAATTTTTCATAGAGACCGAGGTAAAAATTTGTGACCGACCTAAAGATAAACGCAAAAGTTGTGAAATACTCTCGAAACTACTGGTCTACCTGGTCTACCTGGTCTGTAAACATTTTGCCTAGCTTTTGTAAAGCTCTGGGCACATGTATTTCAAATTATAAGCGTCAAACTAATCATTAAGTGTCTCTAAAAAATCTAAGAAGCTGACCCGGTCTTGGAACGCTTTAAAGCGGCTCCCGGAAGGAAAGGGTTAAAAAATAAAACTTTAAATAAACCTCAAATTAACAGTTTTAAAAAGCATCAATGGCTGAAGACTTCAGTTAGCACACACGCATATGTGGGCCCTTGGTCTGTGAAGCTCATAAGTTCCTCAGTTCAGGCTCACACTGTGATGACAGCAATTAAGCCGCTGCTACCAGAATCAGTATGCTTCCTCCTCGACAAGCTAATTCCCGGCTGGCCTAGCCCTCCCTCGAAAGGTGGACCAAGGATTAGACTAGTTAAGTTTAAAGATCAGATGACACGTATGGCAACTGAAAAACTGACTGACCGCACACACAAAACATGAAGTCTTATATGTACAGCCTGGACACAGCCAAGCCCGGACACAGCCCAGACACAGCCTAGACACAGCCCAGACACAGCCCAGCCCAGACACAACAACACATAACAGTCTGACCACAGATACTTCTCATGTTAAGATACACACACACACTCACAGATGACATGACTTTAAAAAATATAACTAAGTCCCATGACTGAAATAACTGAATCCAAAACACAAGCACCACACAAACGCACATACATACACATATAATGTTCAATTAATAGTTTCTGGAATATGGGCGGCTCCACCAATTTAGTTGGCGTGTCGTCGCACAGCATAAATACATACATACACACACACATACACACATACATACATACACACACATGTACATACATACGCATGCTTCCTGTACTATCTATTCATCCTAACTTACCTCTGTGGCTCTTGCTGCCTTCATACACACTGGGTTGAGACCATCATCAGTGCGCCCTTCAGGAGGCAGCACCATCTGCTTCAAGAAGGCGGAGTTTTAATCGACGTGAAATTTCTCCGATATATTGAGACCTTCATTGGCATCGTAGACGGCAAACGTCACAAAGAACGGCTCTATCTGCAATGGTTGAATTAAATTAAACACTTGCACTCAATAATACATAATGGGAACTGACATGGTCCAGGTTTCCGTTCTGTTCTGCCTTGAGATTGGAGCTGAGACTGAGACATTTCAAGAACAAGTGGAAAACAAAACTTCTGTTCCGGGCACTGAGCATTGCCCCGCCTTCCTCTGTCGTCAGGGCTGGACCCAAGAAAGAAGGAAAGGAGGAAGAGGTGGAGCTCCAGACAGGATAAGGGCGTGTCTGTCCAATTCTCATCATCTTGCATTCTGACTGTCCATGGTCTGAGTGTACTGGAGATAAATCAATTGAACAAATTATTCTCAAATTCATTTTCTAGTTCTTTGTATATTAGTGAGCGACTCTACAGGAAAATCAGCAACACACACAACTAACTGCTTCAATCCACAGACACTTGTGTGTATGTATGTATGTATGTGCGTATGTATGATGACATAAACTTAGTATTGATTGCTTATCCGTTTTTCTCCTACCCACCCTTTTACCTTATAATACTTAATATTGGGCTTGCCCGTTTTCTTCTATCAACCCTTTACCTTATAAAAGCTAGTGTGCACCCTCTATTCCGCACAAACCAACTTCCGATAATTCTGCAGCAAATAAAGCCATCGTTATACAAGGAAGCAATAATGAACACACCTACCTTCATGCTAACAGAGTAGACGCCATCTTGAGGGAAGGGTCCTTTGTAGAGACAGCCTCTCTTGGACAATGGAGTCCCTCTACTCTCTTGTCTCTCTGCATGTGCACAATATAATCTCCAGTGAGTTGACTAGTTAGAAACTTTGACTAGTGCAACTAATTATCCCAACATGAACACAACAGAGCACACCAGCACATTGCTGGAGGTTGCAACTAGCCAAGACCTAGCACTTTATCACACACACACACACCACCCATTCCTCATTGTCCGTCTTGCAATCCCTTCTTCGGCCCGTCCTCCGTCTACATAACTATTCCTTCTGTCATTTACTGCCAGCTACACACATCATTCCATCTCTACTATACTACCACCCCATCCCCACATGCTCCACCCATCCCCACATGCTCCACCCATCCCCACATGCTCCACCCACCCTTAAATGCTCCACCCAACCCACATGCTCCACCCACCCTTAAATGCTCCACCCACCCCCACATGCGTCCAACCCCACCCCCACATGCTCCACCCCACCCTTAAATGCTCCACCCAACCCACATGCTCAACCCCCACCCGTAAATGCACAACCCACCCCACCATGCCACCCACCCCAAGTGATCCACCCACCCTTAAATGCTCCACCCAACCCACAGCTCCACCCACACTTAAAGCTCCACCCACCCCACATGCTTCACCCACCCACAGATCCACCCACCCCAACATGCTCCACCACCCCACATGATCACCCACCCCCCACATGCTCCCCACCCATCCCCCCATTGCTCACCCACCCTTAAATGCCCATCCACCCCACATGCTCCACCACCCTTAAATGCTCTACACCTTCCACATGCTCCACCCACCCTTAAATAAGGCCACCCCACCCCCACATGACACCCACCCTACCTAAAAGCTTGTCCCAACCACCCCCACATGCCACCCACACCCACATGCTCCACCCACCCCCACATGTTCCACCACCCCCACATGTTCCACCCATCCCCACATGCTCCACCCACCCTCACATGTTCCACCCATCCCCACATGTTCCACCACCCCCACATGCTCCACCCACCTTAAATGCTCTTTACCCATTCCACATGCTACAACCCAGCCCTTAAATGCTCCACCCACCCCCACATGCTTCCACCACCCATTAAATACTCCACCCACCCCCACATGCTCCAACCACCCTTAAAATGCTCTCCCCCCACCCCCACATGCTCCACCCACCCCCACATGCTCCACCCACCCCCACATGCTCCACCCACCCTTAAATGCTCCACCCAACCCACATGCTCCACCCACCCTTAAATGCTCCACCCACCCCCACATGCTCCACCCACCCCCACATGCTCCACCCACCCTTAAATGCTCCACCCAACCCACATGCTCCACCCACCCTTAAATGCTCCACCCACCCCCACATGCTCCACCCACCCCACATGCTCCACCCACCCCCACATGCTCCACCCCACCCCCACATGCTCTACCAAACCCACCCGCTCCACCCACCCCACTGCTCCACCCCTCCTCACATGCTCCACCCAACCCCACATGCTCACCCATCCCCACATTTTGTAACCCACCCCACATGCTCTACCCAACCCCACAGGCTCCACCCACACCCACATGCTCCACCAATTCCCCACATGCTCCACCCAACCCACATGCTCCAACCCATCACACATGCTCCATCCCCCCACATGCTTCCACCCCACCCACATTGCTCTACCAAACCCACCACAGCTCCACCCCACCCCAATGCTCCACCCATCCCACATGCTCCACCCATCCCTACCCCAAGGCCTCAACACCACCCCCACATGCTCCACCCACCCTTATATGCTCCACCCACACCCACATGCTCCACCCACCCCCACATGTTCCACCCCACCCCCCACATGCTCCACCCATCTTTAGTTGTCTGTCATAGAAACACAAATATGTACCTATCTTTCTAACATATACACCTCTCTCTCTCTCTCCCTCCCTTCCCTCAGCTGAACGAGGAAAGGGGTTTGCAAGACGGGCAATGAGGAATGGGTGGTGTGTGTGTGTGTGTGTGTGTGATAAAGTGCTAGGTCTTGGCTAGTTGCAGCCTCCAGCAATGTGCTGGTGTGCTCTGTTGTGTTCATGTTGGTAGAATTAGTTGCACTAGTCAAAGTTTATAACTAGTCAACTCACTGGAGATTATTTTGTGCACATGCAGGGTGCACACTGGCTTTTGATAAGGTAAAGGGTGGATAGAGCCCAATATTAAGTATATAAGGTAAAAGGGTGGTAGGAGAAAAACGGATAAGCCCAATCAATACTAAGCTTATGTCATCATACATACGCACATACATACATACATACATATGCACATACACACACACACACGTACATACATACACACAAGTGTCTGTGGATAGAGACAGTTAGTTGTGTGTGTTGCTGATGTTCCTGTAGAGTCGCTCACTAATATACAAAGAGCTAGAAAATGAATTTGAGAATAATTTGTTCAATTGATTTATCTGCAGTACAATCAGACCACGATTGTCAGAATACAAGAAGATGAGAATTGGACAGACACGCCCTTTTCAATGTCTCCCATCCTGTCTGGAGCTCCATCTCCAACTCCTCCTTTCCTTCTTCCTTTGGTCCAGCCCTGACGACAGAGGTAGGTGGAGCAATGCTCAGTGCCCGATTTTTTTACCACTTGTTCTTGAAATGTCTCAGTCTCAGCTCCAATCTCAAGGCAGAATGGAATGGAAACCTGGACCATGTCAGTTCCCATTCTGTTTTACTGAATGCATGTGTTTAATTTAATTCAACCATTGCAGATAGAGCCGTTCTTTGTGACGTTTGCCGTCTACGATGCCAATATAGGTCTCAAAATATCGGAGAACTTTAACATCGATTGAAACTCCGCCTTCTTGAAGCAGATGGTGCCACCTCCTGAAGGGCATACCGATGATGGGCTCAACCCAGTGTGTATGAAGGCAGCAAGAGCCACAGAGGTAAGTTAGGATGAATAGATAGTACAGGAATGTGTATGATGTACTTGTGTATGCATGTATGTGTGTATGTATGTGTGTATGTATGTGTGTCCTAGAGTTCCCAACTCAGGCAATTTTCCATCTGATTTTCCATCTGCCTTGTACACACATACATGCATACATACATGCATACATACATGCATACATACATACATACATACACACACATACCATAAATCTTGAAGGCTTACTTTTAGTCTTTTCCATAATGCTCCCGGAATATTTAGTTAGTTTTTTTAGTATTACTTCAATATTGAAAATTGAAGTCCTCCCAACCCTTACTCTGCTCGTTTCTTTGCATAAAATTGGTGTTCCTGTACCGTAAGCAATGTTGCTCTCTAATCTAAAGCTCCTGCTATTAACCGATTAATCGCGGCAGACGCAAATACGCGTCAATTGAGAAAAAACGATAACCGCGGAGGACGCGAAAATGCTTCAAAAATGCGTCTTCACGTCCACTTCGCCCTACAGCCTTGTGGAGTCAAGGAAGCCACCAATCACAATTGCAGATGATTTTATACTGTTGTAAATATATTTTAGGCTTATAAATACATAGACTGCCATAAGAAAATGTTGAGTAAATTTTGTCACAACAATAAGACTTCTTTCTAGTAAAGTACAAATTGAAAATATATTTCATAATATAAAAAAGGTACACAGAATAATTTTTTAGAAACCAATATTACTTTAGCTATAACTGCTCATGATATGACAAGTAGAAAGCTATCTTGGCTAGTGGAACACTGGCACTTCAGCATCCTAGTGATGAAGACAATATTCTTGACCTGGCACAGCATGGCAGTGACAAGGATGGCAATGACTCTGGTGGCAGTGATGAGGAGTTTGATGACAGCAAGAATGACTTCAGTGCTGATGGGTGTAGTGACTGTAGTAGTTACTATGGTCAAGGACTCTGACGAGAGAACGGAATTGATGATTCTGAAAGGTAGAGATTTCTACAGGAATTTCAACCACATTCTTTATAGCAATAAGTAAATATAAATATTGTTATATAACAGGTGAGACTGCAGGGAACCCTCTGACATATACTTCTATTATGCTATGACCAGTTGCACTTGATAGTAAGATCACCAACTATTCTGTCAACAATGCAGCCTACCTGAATACACTCAAATATTGTATCATTCATTTGTGATGTATTCGTTTTCATACACAAAAGTCAATAAAAAGCTTCTCTGTTCTCAAAATTTATAACAGATGCTCAGTTCAAAATAATCCACACCCTAAATAAATATCAACAAATTATTCCTGATTGTAAGACAGATGCGTGCAAAAACACTTTCTCTTACCTCTATGATCCAGTAGCAAACTGCTTCAGCCATGAAACCATACTACTTCCAACCTTACTAGAGTGCTTACTAAGAGCCTCAGTGTGATGCCATAAAAGTTTTTGCCAAACGGTGCGAGTACTTTGTTATTTTTAAGTCGGGAACAGCTCCTTAGCGTCGAATTAATGCTTTCCCAATAGCCTAGAGCGTACTCTATCGTTAGATAATACTGTCCCCGAGGCAATCTTCAACCGTTCGTCTTCTTTCTCTTGTTTAGTGTCACCCTCCCACCAAGCAATCAATCCTCTGTGTCTCGTGTGCGCCCGTGACCGCATTACGTAAGGCGCAATTAAAATTTTTATTCGCGTGTAATCGGTTAAAGCACGCTCACCATTTGTGCTCAAGCACACCACTAGTATGCATTCTTGTGGATAAAGCTTAGCTATGCATGTATATTTACTTAGGGATTGGAGACAGACTTTGTGTTCTTTTTTTAAATGCAGGAATACCACTGTAAGGGCCAAGTCTCAGGGCAGAGGATGGGTTACGGCTGCAATATGCTTCTGTAAGTATGCATATCATTGCTGTCTAAATGCAGTAGAATTTCTGATAGTAAAAATGAGCAAATTATGAGAACATTTGGCTTTCCCCCTCCAATAGAAACAGATGTATTGCTTATCTCCCTTTATTGCAAGTGATTCTGATTTGTAAACTGAAAACCATGTCCCAAATTGTTCTCAATTCAGAGGTTCTACTGTATTGCATACTAACTAATAAATGTTTAAGCTGTGTTCTAAAAACACAAAGGAAAAAAAAACACCATATCTGTTTTCATTGTAGTCATCACAACAGTACTTGCTGTGGGCGTGGCCATTGGCCTGGGAATGGGCCTGGGATTTTCCCTTTACCACAATATCTCCAATGGAAATAACCAGAACAACGCCACTGGCAGCAGTGATGTGTGTACTAGCCAGACCTGCATCAAACTCGCAAGCCAGATCATCAGCTACATGGACGAGTCAGTCGATCCCTGTCAGGACTTCTACCAGTTTGCCTGTAATGGCTACTTGGGAGAAGCCATTTCCTAACGGTAAGTTTAAGTGTTAGGTAATTGTGAGAGTCAGGGGCGTAACTTCCTGCTCACGAGCGTTAGTCTAGGTAGGGGTCGGCGGAGCAACAAGGATAGTAAAAGGTACTCCAAAGCCAACTCTCCTCGAAGGACCAGGATCCCTTCCTTTACCAGTTTCTCAACCTTAAAGTGGAACCCGAATAGCGCGCAAACTATCTCAGAAACAGTGAGATGGATGCTTCGCCGTCGTGGTAGAACTGTCCTGAGTCTAGCTGTGAGAGGCACTACCCGAATTCCCAGTCAATACTATTGGCTCAAAAAGAGATCATTAACTATTTATACAACTACAGATTATAAGTGAATGCTCGCTGATACATACCATTGGGTTACCGAACTCATGAATAACATTAATGTGACAAATTGGGTAAAGGGAGGAACAAAATAATAGTGTGTGTGTGTGTGAGAATGAAAGTTCAAGTGTTCAATCCTTGCTGGAAGTGGGCGTGGCCAGAAGTTATAAGGTGAGCTCTTATTGTTGGAGTGTAGAGGCTCCAACAGTAATTGCTACTCCCGTGATCTTCGTAACTACTGCGCTGTAAAATAATAAACTTGCATAATTAGATGAGGAGTTTGTTGGAACTTTTGGCATTCTTTCGGTTGCTGATGTTGAGCGTATTAGATCACTGATGATATCGGGGAACAATAGAAGTCTCTCGTCTGTTCAACAGGCAATCACGTTTTATCAGTCGTGTGTGGACACAGATGCTATAGAGAAACAGTCTCTTTCATCCCTGAACCAACTAATTACTAACTTGGTTGAGTTGTGGTATTTTCTCTCACTCTATGCTTAAATTATAATTATTTTAGTTGTTGTTGTTTTTTGTTATTGTTTTATTTTTTACCTCAATACGCAAGAAGTCACTTTGATATGCTTTTATTTGTCATTTCCAATTCTCCTAAGGGCCTAAAAATCCTTGCATCATAATATGAGCCTTATTCGTATTTTTTTTCATTCTTTCTATTTACAAATGGTAGAGTGGTTTCATGCTCATGGCTTTGATTTCTGAGGGTACAAGTAATTGTCCTGAATTTAAAAAAATATACATTAGATCAATTATTTTGAAGATGTAAGTTCTTTAATCAGGCAGAGAGTGGATACATGGTTGGAAGACAAATCAAGTGGTGAAGTAATAAAGGAAATGTGGTGTGGATGTATGTGTGGGGTGAGTACCATGTGATGGGTGAGTACCATGTGATGTGTGATATCGATTGGGTTAAGAGTATCCAGGCCTTGCAGGAAGTAATTAATGTAACCTTGCAACTCCTTATGGTATTCTAGAGATATGCTTAAAAAATGATGCAACTTTTTCTTCAGATTTGTTAGAAGGCAATAGCATGACTTCATTGTGCCATTTATAAAGCAATTACACTTTGATTTCAGACTACGACTGTGGGTTGCACTTGAGTTTTGACTGAATTAGAAGTGATTGGCAATCAAGCGAGACACTTGCAGGTTACACGATCGAGATTCCGTGGTGTTTATTTATTTATTAAAAACTTTTTTTCTTATTTATATGGTATGTGCGACCCTTGTTCTCGCCCTTGCCACTGATTATGCAAGTGGGTAAAGCATCTTCATACAATAACAAAGTAATGAACCTGTTGGCCATGTGAGGCAATGGCTTTGAAAAGCAAGCTACATGGAGAGACCTAAGCGCCTGAACTCTTGTAAAAGCATAGCGGATCCACCAACAGTACGATTGTCTCTTCGTCATCATTGAATGGCTAGGTCAAGTTAAAACATTTTAATTTAACAACTATATAAATTATGCCAAGAGCCGTAGCTCATAGTTAGTTATCACTTTAAAGTTAGGCTAGCTCGCCATTTGTGCTGAAGCACATCACTAGTAGATATACTATGGGATTCATACAAGGACTGAATTACTAACACAACATTTTCTCTCTTCTCATCTGTAGGTAATAAGCTCTGCAGTGATACACATCTACTCATTGTTGTAGGCGTGTGTACTCATCCGGAATAATCTTAGGAGTTGGGGGCACAGTAGAGAGTATTTGGAAACATTCAAATTGTGTAAAATGTAATTTCCTTGCATCAGAACTTTATTTATACCCATACTCTTTAGGCAACTACGCAGTGTGATTGGCTCACATGCTTCACTAGGAGAAATGGCTAGTCAAGGAGGAACTTCCATTTCTAGTTCTTGTGTTTGATATCAACATTTCCATAAGACTGACCCAATCACTAAGCTTACCGTCCATTGCTGGATCGGGATGACAACAACGTGGAGAAGCTTTTCATTAGCTAAATGAGCCGGACTATGATGTATTTAAATACACCAACAGAGTGTGTACAAAAACAAAATGGCTACTGTGGCTTACACATTGGTCTGCTATTGATAGCCAATCCTACATTTTGTGCCTTTAGTAATGGCAGGAAATAGTAACGCTGTAGAAATAGTGTGATTCTTTTTATTAATACATGTTTTATATATATATATATATATATATATATATATATATATATAATACTTATAGCACGAGTCAGAGTACAATATGGGAAAATATTTTACGAGCACGCAAAATATTTTCACGAGCCAAAGGCGAGTGAAAATGTGGCGTGAGAGTAAAATATCATTCCCATATTGTACGACGAGTGTAATAAGTGATTTATTGCTTCTTTGAAATTTTTCTCAACCGGTTACAATACAATTTTCATTGATTTTACTCGCTACGCGCGCGCTACAAGGAGCGTACAATATAAACCGTACAATATGGGAGAATACAGAACGCTCGCGTGATGCGGAAATATTCAAGTAAAAATATCAAAGCTGCAATAAATATATATATATATATATATATTAAATATTGTATAATTATTTTTTAGGAGGATGGCCATTGGTAGGAGTAGATCTAGACATTCCTTGGAGCATTAACGATGTTGAAGGATATGTGACGGAGCAGCTGTATGGCAGTACAGCGTTCTTTGCCCTCCTGGTCCTTCCTGACGATCAGAATGCCACTCGAAACATTTTTCATGTAAGAATAACTTACACTTGTCTACACAATGACTATGCCATGATAGTGGACGTTGTTGGCTAATGGACGCTACTATAATTCACTAGTTTTGTTGTTTGTGGTTTACTTTTGGGATGGTATTTCAAACGGTCATTGTTGTTACAGATTGAGAGGAGCGGACTGACATTAAACGGTCTGGCTATCTACACGGCAAATTCAACTAGAGATTTGGTAAGGGTTTCCACAGAAAACTACTATTGCAACATGTGTGACTATTCAAGCTAAACTTGGGTGTGGCTTTCTACATAGGCGTAGGGACTGTAGCGGCCATGCCGCTATACTTTTTTTAGAAACAATTTAAATGTGATCCAATCCACAAATTATGGCTCCTCTCCAGAGGGGGAGGTGTTTCCAATCAACACCCAAAAGGTGTTCCGACAGCACATAATTGGTGGTCTGTTGAGTACGAGACTGCAGCAAGCGGTACTACACAACAGTATAAAGGGAAAATGTGAAGGTCTTGAAGTAGAGGGTTGTGGTAGCTCAGTGGTTAGAGCACTGATGGCTAAAGCTGGCCCTGGGTTTGAATCCCCGGCAACAACTAATATTTTTTTCACATTTTCCTTTGCTTTTTTTCAGACCCCTTCAGGTGACAAAGTTTCAATCTAGATTTAAATGATCAATCTTGCACATGCGCATATTTTTGTGGCAGCCGGTAACTAAATGTCGGGGACAATAAGGTCCTCAAGCTGTGTATCAGATAGCTCATTACTCTGATTTTGTTTCCAAAGAGATCTTACGAAGAAATAGATTGTAGAAGTTTTCAATACTCGGGGTAGGTGGCCTTGTAGCAACGATCATTGCTATTAGTAAAGGGCCTTGCTACGCGAGACTATGACGATAGGCAATCTGCATCATTGTTAGAACCAGTAAGAAAGGGAAGCTTCAATGAGTAATGTTAATTCTGTTTTTCTTCCTAAAGGGGGTTTTTAACTGGAAAATTTGATATCCATGACTCTTGTGTGAGTTCTAGGAATCAGTTTGGAAGACTTTACATTCACTGTAACAAATTGTCTATCTAAACAGGTTAAGATAAAAGTCAGTTTTTTTTTAGATTCTGTGAAACTTCAATTTTTGGATTAATTACATTTAAATCATTTAAACCCCACCCAATAATGTAGGCATGGCAAATGTGACAGCTTGAGTGGCCTCTACACTTTAACATTGTTCCTACACCCATGTTCTATCACTATATGGCTCATGCTCCTCCAATATTGACCTATTTTATCTCCACAATTTAGTTAATAAAGGCAATTATTTTCATTTTTCTCTTTGCATGTTATTGTATGCCATCACTCGAATTATCTTTTTCTTGTCCAAAAGATGGTATGACACGTAGTGAATTAATCAATAACACAATATCCAGGTGTAATGCAGAACTAAGTATAACTTCAGTTAGACACTGAAATTTCCAGACAGAGCATGCAAGAGTAGCATCTGGCTTATAGTCAATAACAAAAGTGGATACTTTTTTCAATGTAGGTCAGAGAATTTTCAAACAAAGTTTCTCTGTGAGAAAGATAGAGCTAATGAAAGGGATGAGTCATTAATGGGTTTTCTTTGCTTTTCTAGGTTTGCCATGCCGTCCAAAAGGACTTTTATTCCTATTTTTTCCCCCTCTTTCTCTGTGTGTGTGACTAGATAAAGAAAATGATCTTTGATGTTCTGCAACTCATTAATTCTTCAGTTTCTTCTCAGCAGTACCAGGATGCAGCTCAGGAAATTTTAGACTTTGAAACTGAATTGGCCAAGGTAAGAAGTCGGTAACTTAAGTACTGGTCAAAAATAATTTCATTTTGGAGTATTTTCAGATCTCCAATTTCACACATTCTGCAATTTCTGTTGTTGAGAGGAGGAATGTCACTTCTTTTGACTACATGGAGGAGATCTTTCCAGATGTAAGTTCCTATTGCTTCGTACTTGAAGACTTTGCATACACACTAGCACACACATACACACACACACACACACACACTACGTACTTACAGTTTGACTGGATGGAGCATATGGAGTACTATGCGAGTCAAGGAGGCTTCACTTTCAACGTTGGCAGTCCTGTGAATCTCATAGCCCAATCACAGTATTTCACAGATTTGAGCTTGCTTATTAACCGATTAACCCCGATTGACGCGTACACGCGTCTAAATTGGAAAAATCGATAACCGCGGAGGACGCGTCAATGCGTCAAAAATGCGTCTTCGCGTCCACTTCGCCCTAGAGCTTTGTGGAGTCAAGGAAGCCACCAATCACAATGGCAGACGATTCTATATTGTTGTAGGTATCTTTTAGGCTTATAAAATACATAGACTGCCATAAGAAAATGTTGAGTAAATTTTGTCACAACAATAAGACTTCCTTCTTATAAAGTATAAATTGAAAATATATTTCATAATAATAATAAAGGTACACAGAATAATTTTTTACAAACCAATATTACTTTAGCTATAACTGCTCATTATATGACAAGTAGAAAGCTATCTTGGCAAGTGCAACACTGGCACTTCAGCATCCTAGCGATGAAGACAATATTCTTGACCTGGCACAGCATGGCAGTGACAAGGATGGCAGTGACCAGGATGGCAGTAACTCTGGTGGTAGTGATGAGGAGTTTGATGACAGGAAGAATGACTTCAGTGCTGATGGGTGTAGTGACTGTAGTAGTTACTAGATGGTCAAGGACTCTGCCAAGAGAACGGAATTGATGATTCTGAAAGGTAGCGATTCTACAGGAATTTCAACCACATTCTTTATAGCAAAAAGTAAAAATAAATATTGTTATATAACAGGTGAGACTGCAGGGAGCCCTCTGACATATACTTCTATTATGTTATGACCAGTTGCACTTGATAGTAAGATCACAAGCTATTCTGTCAACAATGCAGCCTACCAGCACATCAAAAGTAAAGAAACCTTGGAGTACAAAACTAAATACACTCAAATATTCTATCATTCATTTGTGATGTACTCTTTTTCATACACAAAAGCCAATAAAAAAGCTTCTCTGTTCACAAAATTTATAACAGATGCTCAGTTCAAAATAATACACACCCTAAATAAATATCAACAAATTCTTCCTGATTGTAAGACAAATGTGTACAAAAACACTTACTCTTACCTGTATGATCCAGTAGCAAACTGCTTCAGCCATGAAACCATACTTCCAACCTTACTAGAGTGCTTACTAAGAGCCGCGGTGTGATGCCATAAAAGTTTTTGCCAAACGGTGCGAGTACTTTGTTATTTTTAAGTCGGGAACAGCTCCTTAGCGTTGAATTTATGCTTTCCCAATAGCCTAGAGCGTACTCTATCGTTCGATAATACTGTCCCCGAGGCAATCTTCAACCGTTCGTCTTCTTTCTCTCGTTTAGTGTCACCCTCCCACCAGGCAATCAATCCTCTGTGTCTCGTGTGCGCCCGTGACCGCATTACGCAAGGCGCAATTAAAATTTTTATTCGCGTGTAATCGGTTAACAGAACTGATTCCTGGTAAAATTATGCATATGCTGACTTGATTGGTGTGCTTCTTCATAAATAGCATGCAGGCTATCCTGGCTATGTATGCCAGTTGTGGGGGGAGGGGGAGGGGGGGGAGTGGCTGGTGGTTCAGCCTCTTCTCCACTAAATTAGTTGAGAAATATGAAAATGGCAGCAAAAAGTTAATTTTAGTAATTAGCCATGTTTTATCGAGGTGTCTAAGTGCATGCAGATTGTACACAATGGTTTTGTTGTTTTTTTCGTTTGTTTGTTGTTGTTTTTTCCAACAAAAAAAATGCGGGAGGGGGGGGGGGGGAGTTTAGTTTATGAGTAGAAATTTTTGAGCACAGTTCAAGGAGCAGCCTTGAGCCACAAAAGACTCTTATAGTAAAGACCAGGGGTTGTGTTTGTGTTGGTTTTCCAGGAGTGGGTCACAAATTTGTGGTAAAGGCTATACTTCAAACAGTGGTGTTTTTGTTGTTGTTGTTTTTTGTTTGTTTGTGTGTTTTGTGTGTGTCCAGAATACTTCAGAATTATGCCAAGTGGCAACTCGTGTTTACGCTATTGCCAGATTTAGGCAGTGAATTTAATCCACGACACTCTGCAGGGAATGATTGGCAGTGAGTCGAGTTACTACACACTCGTCTTTAATTCTGCACGAAATACAACATTATAATGCACATATGTTTTACAGAATTGCCTGTCAAAACTCGTTACAAGTGTTGTGTGCAGAAGGTGGAGTCAACTTTCAAGCACGCTGTTGCCAGAGCATTTCATGATGTGTATGTGTTACCCGGAACTGTGGTACGCTTTCTTGTAGAATAATTCACTTAATAGCTGTGTTATATATTTTTTTACATACATGTATTGTGATATAGACAGAATTCAAATAGTGAAATAAGTCCGATATTTGCTATTAACTAATATGTGTTGATGTGGGGGTAGGGGAAGGGGCTAATGGTGGTTGTATGTTGCATTTTATTGTCTCATCTCCAGAGCAACCTTACAGTTGTTACAATGGAGCTCAAGGAAGCTCTGATAGAGCGCATCAGCTCGAAGGACTGGTTGGACGCCACCACCAAGAAAAGAGCTCTGGACAAGGCCAACGCTATCATAGAGCAGCTGCTTTATCCTCGAAGAATAGCACCATACTCTTTCCTCGACGGGCTGTATTCCTCGGTAAGAATAAACACAAGTTGTGAACTCATCTTTGTTAGTTGTTGTTGTTGTTGTTTTTTTATCTTTTGTTGTAGTATAAAAGTATGAAGTTTCTTTGTGGAGTGGCTATTTCATGAATGCTGTGAACAGCGTGAAGTCGTCTTGTCTGGAAGAACTAGGTAGAACAGTGAGGACTAACAACAGGTCAAACTGGTTGCTGAGTGTGTACCCTCCAACAGTTCCTAACGCCGCTTACTTGCCCTTTCAGAACCAAATATGTAAGAACAATACCAGAAACTACTGGTTGTTGTTGTTATAACACTATCGTCTAATTCAATATTTATATTCGTCTTTTCATTTCTTGAAGATATATACGAGGGACTTTTAAACATTCCTTTCTTCAAACCATACTGGCCCATGTAAGTTGCCTTCTAAACTTTCAGAACACAGCATGGCACGACTTTTAATTGTTATTTCTGTTTCAGTTTCTATCAATTTGGGTCCATTGGGCTAGCAGTGGGTCATGAATACACTCAAGGCTTTGATAATTGTGGTAAGTAAATGTGTTGGAAGGCAAGAGCCCCCAGTACGTGGTATCATGTGATTGCAGGTCGACATTACGATGAGAACAGTAATTACGTCAACTGGTGGACTCCTAGATCCATAGACAAATTTCAGAAAAGGACAGTTTGTTTTGTTGAGCAGTATAGCAAGTATTCCTTGGATGCTGGCCCTGTAAGATTCATAAACTCATTGACTAATTTAGTTTAAAATGTCACAAAGCTAATTTTTCTATTCTTGACTACTTTTTTACTTGGTGCGCTCATGATAAACTGCACTTTAGTACATAAATGTAAATTTAGAACTTGTCACCTCCATCTGCCAGCACCTGAATGTTCAGTATAGTTTTGATCGCATAGCTGATTTAGATGGTGGTTTATTATTTGGCGAGCGAGCGAAGCGAGCGAGACACTCTCGGGTAACACAATTGAAAATCGGGGATGTTTGTTTATTATTTATATGTGCTTGGACGTACGTATGTCATTTTGTACTTTGACCCTCTCGTATTTTAGTATTTGTAGTAATAAATATAATATTTTAGGTAAGGGGTTTGTGTATGTGTGAGTATGAAATGAAGTGTAGGGAGGTAAAGATTCTGAGTGTGTGTATGTGTGTGATGATATTTCAGTGTGTAGGAGGAGAGTGTGTATGTGTGTGATGATATTTCAGTGTGTAGGAGGAGAGTGTGTATGTGTGTGATGATATTTCAGTGTGTATGAGGAGAGTATGTATGTGTGTGATGATATTTCAGTGTGTAGGAAGAGATTGTGTATGTGTGATGCTATTTGAGTGTGTAGGAGGAGAATATGTATGTGTGTGATGATATTTCAGTGTGTAGGAAGAGAGTGTGTATGTGTGTGATGATATTTCAGTGTGTAGGAGGAGAGTGTGTATGTGTGTAATGATATTTCAGTGTGTAGGAGGAGAGTGTGTATGTGTGTGATGATATTTCAGTGTGTATGAGGAGAGTATGTATGTGTGTGATGATATTTCAGTGTGTAGGAAGAGATTGTGTATGTGTGATGCTATTTGAGTGTGTAGGAGGAGAATATGTATGTGTGTGATGATATTTCAGTGTGTAGGAGGAGAGTGTGTATGTGTGTGATGATATTTCAGTGTGTATGAGGAGAGTATGTATGTGTGTGATGATATTTCAGTGTGTAGGAGGAGAGTGTGTATGTGTGTGATGATATTTCAGTGTGTAGGAGGAGAGTGTATGTGTGTGATGATATTTCAGTGTGTATGAGGAGAGTGTGTATGTGTGTGATGATATTTCAGTGTGTATGAGGAGAGTGTGTATGTGTGTGATGATATTTCAGTGTGTAGGAGGAGAGTGTGTATGTGTGTGATGATATTTCAGTGTGTAGGAGGAGTGTGTGTTTAGTGCTACATTATTATATAAGTTATCATAGTACACTGTCACCCATGACTTCATAGTGATTATAACATACTGATGATTCCTAATAAGGATGAAACAATCACAGCATAGTGGTCATTTCAGTGGCTATTTAATTAGGTCAGAATTAGGGGAAATGAATAAGTGGGTTAGAATTGCTTGTTGTGTAACAACAAGTACATATGTACTCTCATTCTAGATGTGAGAGGACAATGTGACACATATTAGTGGTCTGTGGTAACCATAGTTACCAAGAAATTTCATTACTATTACATCTTTTAATTAAAATTATGCCCATATTTTTTTCCTTGAACATGTATTACTTTTATTTTATTTTATTTTTTTGTTTTGAGAGAAAGGACAAAAATAAGAGTTGTTAGTTTGTGTGTATGTGTTTGTGCCTTTCTTGTGTGAGGAATTATTTTTTAAGGTAGTTATAGTAAGGTCAGTCTAGAGGTCAGTATGCACAAGAGGCCATAAAGCACCCAAACTGCCGCTGTTTGAGAATGTAAGCCCTAATTGCAGACCAGGTGTGCTTTTGTTTTCTAGCAAAAGGTGAATTCCCAAGTCTTAATTTTAGTACCTTTAGAGGGTTTTATTAATGGCCATAATAATTATTTCTATAAATGTTAAAGTTTCTTGAAGTGTGATAAGACTGTGTGGATGGTTTGCCTTATTAGGTTACATAAGCCATGAAAACTAAACTACATGTATGTGTGAAGGATGATATTCCCAGTTTGAAGTTGGCAAGAGATTGTAATTATTGATCAACCTAGCCCTAGATAAAACCAAAGGCTCATTTAGATATGATTTATAAGAAAAACTGTATTCTTGCCAATCAACAAATTCAATCTTGGCTTCACAAAGAAGTTGAAAAGCTTAATTATTCATAGAAGTGTGCATTTCAAATACATCACATATGTTGGCATCACATGTGCATATCCACACACATGTACACACACACACACACACACTCAGTGTGCTCCAATGAAATATCCTAATGGTATTTCCCCCTTTCCTTCTCCCAGTAGCTTTTTTAGATGCCCTAGATACATCCAAAGAAAGTTAGATATGATTTATAAGAAAAACTGTATTCTTGCCAATTACACAAATCCAGTCTTGGCTTCACAAAGATGTTGAAAAACTTAATTATTCATAGAAGTGTATTTAATTGCATTGCAAATACATCACATCCACACATCCACACACATGTACACACACACACACACACACACACACACACACACACACAAAATGCAAATGCAAATTTTCTTGCTGCCGCTAGGTGGTCACACGCACCTGGCAGAGCCAGGATGCCTGTGCACTAAGCAGGCACTGAGTGCCGTGTGCAAGCAAAGCTCCTGGAGCCGGGCTAGGAACTCGCAGGAGAACAGGCCTTTCCTCACAGCAAGTGGTGTGGGCACCCGAAGTCCCACTTGGACCATTGCTGTTCCATGAGAAAAGGCCTTGCTCCCCAGCAAATGCCAGGTACCCAATCACAGCTGGGTGGACGTGGGGCTGGTGGGAGGCAGATGGAAAATCAGATGGAAAAATTGCCTGAGTTGGGCTTACTCAGGACTGCGGGCCCTGAGCCCCAGGACACAATCACTACACCACACACACACACACACACTCAGTGGGCTCCAATGAAATATCCTAATAGTATTTCCCCCTTTCCTTCTCCCAGAAGCTTTTCTGAGGGACTTTACATATTTTTTCTTTCCTCTCTTCGTTTCTGTTTTGTATTAGCAATGCATTTATTTCAAACTTTGTAATCATAATTTTTGCTAGTATTCAATCCTTTCACCGCCAAGTTTATGATGACCAGTTTGGTAACGTGAAAATTAAAAATATTTTATTTTTTATTGTTATTTTTTGCTCAGACATTCAGCAAGAGATATAATTTAAAAGCAAGTACAGACATAGTTATTTACTATGACATAAAAAAAAGTTTATTGTCTGCACAAAGAATAGTTAAAAATAATTCGGACTTGCCGTTACCAATGGTACTAATTGAAACTCTATTTCTGACAGTCTCAGAGCTGCTTTAGGTTTCTGGCAAAGTCCATACATGACTTATCCATCTTCTATGTGATGGAGTCTGAGCTTCTGTTCCTCATAGTACTATAAAACATTTCAAGTGCACAGACAACTCAACAGTTAGCATTCCATCAGCCATATTTCTTAATTGTAAAATTCACAATACATGTGCTATCAGACTTGCTGTTTGTCTACTCTTTCCATGAGCTACGACTGCAGTCTCGTACTCAACAGACCACCAATTACGTGCCGTCAGAACACCTTTTCGGTGTCGACTGGAAATACCTTTCCTTTCAATGAGGCGCCAGAATTAGTGGATTGAAAAGGCTTTATCATCACAATTATCAAGTTCTGACCCTTCATACAAACCAGATTATAACTTTCTTACTTAAAGGGGTCTGGGAAAAAGCAAAGCGAAAAATGTGAAAAAAATCTAATTGTTGCTGGGAATTTGAAGTCAGGAACCCTGGTTTCAGCTACCAGTGCTCAGTGTCATAGCTCAGTGGTTATCGAGGGGGAGGGGGGGGGGGGGGGGGGTTTAACTTAACTTAGAGAAGCAAGCAGTCTAGAGTTGAATTAGCTGGAAATAGAAGAGGGAGGTTATGGTCATAGTTGAGGGTTTAATAGTTTGGGATAAAAGTGTAGTTGGAATAAAATACATTTAAAACAGAACTAGCAATGCCTGAGATTATTATGTTTCTGTTATTGTTATTATAGTGTACTTTACTCCAGTTCCAGTATGACCTTATTTGGTCATATCACTAATGGGTTTGTGGTAATAACACAACCTCACACAATAAAGCAGCTGCCCCTAGATAAAACCTGAGGTTAGGTCTACAGTCTGTACAATGAGTTGGCAAGAAAAATAATCTGTTTATCTGCTATCTGATCCTGACAGTTTATGAACTTCCTCTGCAAAATAATTTTAATATTACTAAACTATAGAAGTATATGTGATGGTATTTTAGTGTGTAGGAGGAGAGTGTGTATGTGTGATGATATTTCAGTATGTAGGAGGAGAGTGTGTATGTGTGATGATTTGAACTGTTTTTTCGACTAGACATCAAGATTAGTAATGAACATATAACAGGTAAGAAAACTTGCTGATCAACATAACAACACACACACTAACTAATGCTGATTGTCTATGTTTATCATTATGAAGTTATGGATGTATCCTATAATTATTTAGTGCTACATTATTATATAAGTTATTATAGTCCACTGTCACCCATGACTTCATAATGATTATAACATACTGATGATTCCTAATAAGGATGAAACAATCACAGCATAGTTGTCATTTCAGTGGCTATTTAATTAGGTCAGAATTAGGGGAAATGAATAAGTGGGTTAGAATTGCTTGTTGTGTGACAACAAGTACATATGTACTCTCATTCTAGATGTGAGAGGACAATGTGACACATTTTAGTGGTCTGTGGTAGAGGTGTAAATATCTTGTAGGCTTCAGCTAGCTATAACCATAGTTACCCAGAAATTTCACTATTATTGGATCTTCTAATTAAAATTATGACCATATTTTTTTCCCTTGAACATGTACTATTTATTTCATTTTTTGTTGGGAGAGAGGACAAAATTAGAGAGTTGTTTGTTTGTGTGTATGTGTTTGTGTCTTTCTAGTGTGAGGAGTAAATTTTCAGCTAATTATAGTTTGGCCAGTCTAGAGGTCATTTTGCATGAGAGGTCATGAAGCTCCCAAATTGCAGCTGTTTGTGAATGTTGCCTTAATTGCAGCTATGTGAATAGACTGGGTGAGTTTGTTTTAATAAGAAATAGTAATAATTTTAGTTTAGAAAAGAGAGTATTTGTGTATGTACATATTGTATACACACACCACATGGGGTGTGTATATATATGTATGTGTGGTGTGTGTGTATATGTGTAAGGTGTGTGTATGTGTGTGTTGTGATAGTGGTGTGAATATGGGTTTGTGTAGAAGATAAATTAGTAGTGGTACTGCAAGAAAGTAGAGGCCAAGTTATTTACTCATTCACTATGTGACTATTCTTAGATGTGCATATGGAGTTACAGGTTGAGGTGTAACTATCTTGTGAGTGTTAGCCATGACTGCTAGTTCTCACTATTCTTATTAACTATTATGATTAGTTCATGACCATAAAAATTTTCACCTTCAAATTGTGTTATTGATGTTTAGAGGAGAGAGGGTTTTTGTTTGTGTGATCTTCATGTGAAGTGAGGTCAGCCTGCTCAAGAGGTCATCCTGATGAGAGGTCATTCCTACTGCCAGTCAAATTGCAGCTGTTATGTACCTCAAAATTTGTGAGTACTCAATCCTTGTACCAGATGCTCCTAAAAGCAGCTGTTAGCTGTAGAAGATAAATGAATTAGCAAGGAATCAGTTTCCTTTACAACTGCACCTTAAGTACTTTTTGAGTATTTTATTAATGGCTGGATGTTTCTTCATAATATTCTAAACTTTTTGAAGTGTGTTTAAATTTGCTGGTGGTGGGGCAAGAGTATTCGCTGACTCTGAGGAACCCATAGAAAGCCAGCGTAAAGAGAAAGATAAAGAAAAATAATTGACAAGGACTAGGAAGTCGCTCGTGTTAGATTTCCGAGCGCCTTCCTCGTCCTCGTCAGGCGCTCAGAAAACCTGCCATCATATCATGTGTGTATTCTGTTCATTTAGCCATCATGTGTGTATCCTGTTCATTTAGCCATCATGTGTGTATCCTGTTCATTTAGCCTTCTCTAACTCCACCCCCCCCCCCCCCCATCTTATCTTTAATTCTCTTCTTTCTAATTATTTTTCTTTAACTTTCTCTGACATAGCTATAGGGGTGAGTGTTGTCATTCCAGCAGAGCTGACTTGGTGGTCAGACTGAGCTATACACAGGTCAATCAACACCAATTCATCACACATACACTAACAAGTTCTGTTCACAGGTCAACACCAATTAATATTAATCATCACACACACCAACAAGTTCTGGGTATATAGCAATCATCTCTTCTGAGTTATTCATTCACCACTAGAAGGCCCAACTAGCCGAAATATTATGGTTTAAACTTATCTTCTATCTCTTGAAGGGATCACACTTGGGGTAGCCTAGTAACAGTAGCTACAATCTAACACAGCATTATTATGTGGAGATTCCCTTTACCCAATGCTGCTGTGAACTTGTGAAGCTGATTAAATAGGGTCTACAGGAAGTCAACTACAATTGCAAGTATAAATAGACTCAGGATTTGACAAATAGTTGGAGGAGTAAGTAGAGGTAGCTGCAATCAGGGGTGGGTGCATGATTTGGAGGTCAGTAGCTTATTGAGAGGTCATTAGCTAATTGAAGTTTTACTGTAATACATGCCACACCCAGTACAACTTATAAAGAATGAAGGATAGAAATTCTCCAGCCACAAGGAAGTGCACACACAAACATAAGTAAGCATACAACAGTGTAAATAACAAGACTGATGTATGAATGTAATTCAGAAGAATTCTGGCCTCACCTGTGTCATCCAGTCCAAAAGTTGGCCTCATCCCAAGTGGACCAAGTCAGGATACAGAAATACACCCCAAGTTATTGCTAGTTGTGTGGGCGATCATTAGCTACCAAGTTAAACCACTTGAAAACATACACTAGCTACCTTTGGCTAATCATTTATATTTTTAATATTTTAATGAAAATTTACAGCTGCAATAAAAATTTAAACTGGACAATGTGCAAATTGAATGTTCAATTTTGAAAAATGGGATACATTATCAACTGTGATATATAAAACGTGAAAAATGCAATAGAATGAGTGTTTTCAAATGTAGTGTTGACAAACTTCAATCCATAATTCTATTACAAAAACAAAACAATAATACAAATACTACAACCATAACAGTAAACTTACTGGAGCTGTTGCTGTATTTTATCTGCCACATAATTACATTCTCCTGTTTGGTACAATACAGTAACAAAATCCTTGAGAGCTGAAGGTCTTGATGAAAAGACTCTACGAAAGTTTTCCAAAAGAGTCCTTGCTCTGTCTTCATCAATCAGGTCTCTACGTTCACGAAGTTGGTCATGGGTATATTGTGATATGAGTCCTTTACTGTAGCAGTGATCAGCTACTGTCATAACACAAGGCTTCACTGAGTGGACCAAGTCAGGATACACACTCAGAAATATACTCAAGTTGTTGCCACCTAATAATAAAACATTTTCAATAATACTAGCTAACTGCAAATAACAACTTCACTTACTTTCAGAGATTTCTACGACAGGATCTTTCTTTTCATATTTCTAATACAAAATAAATGAGCTAGTAAATAGAAGTCAGAATACATAGTCTATTTCTACATACCTGTCCATACCAAATGAGGTGTCTATTGGTGAGTACAACTGCTTGTGGGTTGTCTGGATTGAAGAGACATTTCATGACTTTGGGGACAGAGTGCGCTCCATCAACAACCCCGAGATGATTCCCTCCTTCATGTGAACGACAGTCAAAGGCAAACTGGTAGTCCATGGAGCTGTTGTAGTTCATTCTGGAACTGGCCTTCTTTAGAGTGTCCTCTATTTCTTGTTTTAAAGCAGTACATTCATGATGAATGGAGTCTTGGAATGTAGGATTACATGAAACTAACATTTCAAAATATTTAGATCGAGATACAAATGTTACACGAATTAAATTGGATCCGTACAAAAAGGTCACCATGTTTTTGTTGACACCTTCTCTGATGAGAGTGAAGGACTTGTTAGATACGAGACAAGCCGTGGAAGCAGAAAAGAGTCCCATAGGAGTAAACCCACTACTGAAGTACATCAAGAGAGGCTCCACCAAACATGACCTACAGGATTCTTTGTGGAATAGGTCAAGTTCCTTTGCACTCGTGTTTTCTAACACACAAGGTATGATGTACTCTTTCTCCTCTTCTAAGACTGACTTAGAATATTCAACTGACACAATCTCAGCTATAATGTGAAGATGTGCAAGCAAAGCTACCAGCTGCTCTGGTGGAATGACACCTGAAATTTTAGATGTAGCGGCTTTCAAATCTTTCATAGTGAATCGACCTGTACTCCTGAATCTCTTGGCTTTAGCCTGACCTACGCTATCAAAGCTCATGGCTTTGAGAATGACACCAGTAATACTGTCATACACTACCTGGATGTCTATGATGACCAGGTCTTCCAAACCAGGCACACTGGGGAAGTACATCAGAACACCGGCATGGTGATGAAGAAACCAGAGGGCTACTTTGGTCTCATAGGGTGTCATATTGAAGGCATTGGACAAGGCCAAGCAGGTCTCCGTGCTGGCTGTCCTCACCTCTCTCATACGAAGACACAAGCTGAACAGAAGCCACACAGCTGGAATCTTCAGCTTCTTAAAGTGTTTCTCCATGGCATTCTCTAGTAGCTGATGCAAGTGATGGATTTCTTCTACTCCGCCTTTCATGTTGTCCAAAGAAACAACAAGCTTGTCTTGTGAGCAGAACTGCACTATGCCATTTTCGTAGAAGTCTGTGTCTCGAATCACCTTTTGAAGCTGTGAGTCGACTGTAGCGATGTTTTCCTCAGAAACTTGGTCTTTGTGAGTACCCACTATATACACTACTGACTTGGAGGACTCGAGTATCTCACCAATGATGGGCGAGTTGTCTGCTCCTGGTAGAGGTTGAAGATGGGCGGAGGAACTGAAACAAGATACACTGGCCAGCGTACGCAAAAGCATCTCTTGCAGAGTAAACTCAGAGTTCTCTGGTGCAGTTGTCTCTCCTGAAGCTCTCTGATAAAAGACTCGATATTCCTCGTCTAACTTGAACTTGTAGCTAAAGAACAGCAAGTAGAGGCCAGGTCCTATGGTGAGTGCTGGTAGCATGTCCATCAGCTCAGGCTGCCCTCCAGTGTCCTCCATTCTCAAGAAAGCTTTGAAAGAATGCTTCATAATTTCTGCAAACTGTGGTTGCCTTGAAACTCTCTCGTATATGGCAGCTATTTCAGAATAATCTTGTGATGTTACCACCTCATCGGCTAGTTGGACATGTGTTGGTGAGAGAGGAGAGGATTTCTTTTGTGGTGGTTTTTCCACAAGGTTAAACTGCTCTGTACTGCTAGCCTGACTGACTTCAGCCATTGTTGCAATATCTCCATGGGGACGAGCTGCAGCCTCAGAAGTGAATTTAGTCTCCAGACCTTTTCTAAGACTATGAAGGAGTAGAGATGCTTCCTCAGTGAGATTCTGTACAATGGTCCAGTTTGTTCCCTTATCTGCTGTAGTTGTATCAGACGTGCCTTGGACTAGCATATTAGAACAACACTCCACTGTGCCTGTGCTGCCATGAATCTGTTCCTCTTCTTTGGCTGACATAAGATCTATGATCTCTTTTGTAACGCGACGGCGAGTTGTAGTCTTGCCTTGTCGTGGTGGACCAAGAAACATAAGCTTTAAAGACAGAAGCTCCAGAACCTCCTTGGAAACAATGAAGTGTTTGTATGCTTCTTCATACTTGTAGTCATCTATCACATAAAATAAAAAATAAGTCCATTTTGTGGAGAACTGATAGTAAAGAGAACTACTTCAATGAACACAAAACTTGATACAGACACTGGGATTTCTTGCTCAAATGAAGTGGTTTCCAAAAATGTCCCCTTTCTTAAACTATGTAACTCTCCTATTGCATATGCACTAATGACTTTTGACACAACTTTTATTATTCACACTTGTAATAGCTCACACACTCCTGTGCATTGGTGCCTTTTGTAGTGACTTCTAGCTAATGAAGCAGCACTTGATTGTTGCTCCTAAAGCTTTGAGTTTACAGTAGCCCTATAATTACAGTATTATAGTCACACAGCTTTTACTCTACAACCCACACACTCCTATGCTTCTACCCTCAGCTGGCTCCAGCACTAGGAGTGTGGGCAGCTGGTTTTATAGCCTGGAGCTAAGCCAGTAGAAGCAGCTGCCAGTGCACCAGCTGCAATTTAGCTCAGACATTCTCAGCTAATAATTACATATCATACTTTCTTCTAGAGAGAAGCTGCTATTTGCATACACTAACCTGACAGAGTTCCTTTATACACTCCATCTTTAACAACAACCAGTAACTGTCCAGTAGACAAGACTGCAGTAGCTATACATCCACCATTATACTTATGACCTGGTTCATCTCCCTCACTAGTAGTCTCAATCCACTTCTCTGTCTTGGTGGAATAAATTCTAACTGTAGAATATTCATCCATGCCAATTAGATTTGATAAGGAAGAGGCTATAAGTAAGGTGACAGTAGATGTGGTTACTGTCCTCCATATTGTTAGTGGAGTTGTCCTGCCATTACTAGCAGATGCTATGACAGACTCTAAAGTGCATATAAATAGAATATCTCTCTTGAGATATCCTCCTGTGAAGTAGAAGTTGCCTTCATGGAATGTTGATCGCATGTCAGTGCATGAAGAAGGAAGTGAGTCTGCAGTCATCCAATGGTCGTTGAGTAGAACTTCCACTACATCCAAGTCCTCGCGATGTGAGCCCCTCCCACCAGCCACGACCAGGACCTCTGGTGATCCTCCACTAACTGATGATGGCCAGTAGCGAGGAGTAGGCATGGCACGTAGCGATGGCTTCCAGTCTCGACCAGTAGTACTAGTCAACAGAGAGTTTGTGGGTTTATAAGTGGAGTAATGACATCCACCAACCAATACAAACTTAGACTGGTAGGTAGTTAGGGACGAGTCATCATATGGTGCATAAGTAGTAGTCCATGAGTGAAGGTCAGTAGAGATGTGAAGTCTGCCATAACTCTCCAGTACTATCATTGTATTCTGTAGTACTGCACATTGGTCAGGCCTGACATCCTCACTCCAGGTATGGCAGTGTTCCCAGTGAAGTGAGGCTTGAGGATGGAGATCTCTCTAAATGCAAATAAATAAAAATATATATTTAAATTACAAGTAAACAAACAAACAAAAAGCATTAATTATTTATGCATCTAAACACACGGACTTCATGTTTGATCAATAAATACATATTAAAAACAAACACACAAACACATTGATTCCTATAAGCAATGAATATGCCATATAAATATAAACTTTGTAAACTGTAGATAAACACATATAGAGAAATGGACATGCACACTAACAATACTAACTCTATAACATACAAACACACAAACACACACTTTCTTACACAATGCTTAGATACATAAACATAATGTGACATTAAAAATAACAGAGTTCGCAAACAGTACTGAAATAGAAAAAATAAACACACAAACATACAAAAAGAAAAGTATCTTTTTTTACATAAACATAACGTAAATATAATATAGTTAGCAAAATTACTAAAAAAAAAACACACACAAACATACAATAAAAAGAAAAGTGTCTTTTTTTCCCCGTGTATTTTAGCCCAGAAAAAAGTTTTGAATTCAATTTAACATAACAACCGGTGAGTGCAAAGATAAAAAAGAGTACAGATAAAAACAGTACAAGTCAACTTAAGAGAATGCTATCACATCGTTAGAGAGTATGTTATCACGTCGACTGAGACTATGTTATCACATTGTCAGAGAGTCTGTTATCACAATGTAAGAGAGTATGTCATCACATCGTCAAAGAGTATGTTATCACATCATAAGAGAGAGTATGTTATCATATCGTCAGAGAGTATGTTATCACATCGTCAGAGAGTCTGTTATCACAATGTAAGAGAGTATTTCATCACATCATCAAAGAGTATGTTATCACATCGTCAGAGAGTATGTTATCACATCGTCAGAGAGTATGTTATCACATCGTCAGAGAGTATGTTATCACAATGTAAGAGAGTATGTCATCACATTGTCAGAGACTATGGTATCACGTCCTAACTACTGATGTTTCCTAGATGTTAGGACCATGGCTGGATTAGATAATTTAAAAAATTAGAGGAACTACTGTAACTGGCAAAGAGCCTACCAAGTGGGAACCTGGATAGAGTGGTGTGTTTGTCAGAAATTAAGTCTGTCTGCTTAGTCAAAAATAAAGCAAGATTTTTGTACGAGCTGGTTTGTGTGTCCTCCAAAAGCACTGAATTGGGAGTATAAGGCTTTAGCTTGCTGATATAGCTGTGGAAGATTTTCTAGCTTTTAGCAGTAAATTGAAAGAAAAGTTTGACAAATTTTATTAGTGTTTTATGTAAGCAGTATTGAAACTAGGCCAAAGCAGTATTGAAACTAAGCCAAAACAGTAACAGAATGTTGAAGAAAAAGCTGCTTACTCTCATTCTATGACTGTTTGGAATTTGCTTAGGATAGTCACTGTGCTACATGTATATAAAAATTGCCAACACGTAAGCATACATTAAATACAAACATACAACATTAAAATACACAAGCATACAATTTTTATAAACACTGTAAGAAACTGTAAATAACAAGCACAGCAATATAAATACACAACTTACTGTATTTCTGGAACAAACTAGACTTCAAATAGCAAAAGTAAAATAGACAATTACAAACTATAGGAAAAAACGAGGGAAAGCAATGTATGAGAGTCCTCTCATAAAAACGCACCAGCAAATAAAAAAAAGAGAGGGAAACTCATGTTTGAGCATGCTCATAAAGGCATCAACCAGCATCTGGAAAAAAAGGGGGGGAAAGTCAAGTCTGAGCATGCTCATAAAAGGCACCAGCATCTGAAAAAAAGAGGGAAAGTCATGTCTGAGCACGCTCATAAAGGCACCAGCATCTGGAAAGAAAAAAGAGAGAGAGGGAACTCATGCCTGGGCATGCTCATAAAGGCACCAGAGACTGGAAAGTAAAGAGAGGTTTAAAATATGCACAAAACATGTCCACTATTGCAACAAAAAAACAAACAAAAAAACAACAAAACAAAACAAAACAAAAAAAAAATTGAATTCTTAACTATTTTTCTAATTGGATTTATTGAAATGTAGTTTTTGCCCACACC
>WLWD01004579.1_pt1 | contig 36745 bp, 26 predicted proteins | sample 6712731 | NCBI WGS metagenome assembly WLWD01 (sample SAMN12718690, study PRJNA576275) | sponge metagenome | isolation source: marine sponge | host: Mycale hentscheli | place: New Zealand: South Island, Marlborough, Capsize Point | collected 2014-11-01 | reverse complement strand
TTATCCGGACTTCAATTATCCGTACCCTCGCGTATCCGGACACCAGAAGTGCCCGTTTTTCTGGTAATGGTCGCATCGCGAATAAGCGCGAAGTTGGTAAAGGTCGTCGCGCTAATTTCAAATCTAGCTATAGGTAGGCAGCAGTATGGCAGAAGAGTTATCTTCACTTCCTGCAGCAAAAAGGAGGAGGAAGGTGCTGAGGGAAAACAAGCTTGAAGTTCTAAAGCTGATTGACAGTGGAACTTCATACAGCACTATTACCAGGCAGTATGGAATTGGTAAATCTACTGTTGGTGACATTAAGAAAAATAGAATTAAATTGGAACAGTTCAAGAAGAAAACTGTGTAAATGGAAATGAAAACAGCCAACATTGAAGCTATGAAGTTTGGAGAACACAAAGAGCTATATGAAGCATTATATATTTGGTTTAGACAAGCAACTTGAAGCAACGAACACTTCTTTCTTTTGCTAATCAAACTGAAAATTAATATATAATACATGTATATTAATAGAATATGTCTAATTGATTAATAAATAGCGAAATTCATGGTCATGAATATAATTATTCACGTATCCGGACATTTTCACTTATCCGGACACTTGAGTTTTTGGCTGGTACCAAGCTGTCCGGATAATCGAGGAAGCACTGTATTGAGATATTGAGATTTGGGTCAAAATATTGAGTCTCACTACCAAGTATTGAGAGTTGAGAGGTCTGGTGCTCTAGTGTATTACAGTAGACCCTCTCTAATCTGAAACCTCGTAAATCCGAACAATTTGAGCACCGCAACTTCTGGCTAAGGAGAACATCAGTACATCACAAGATATTTCCGCTACTGATGACTACGATACCAATCATTTTGCATGTGTTTGTAAAGTATGAGTCTGTAATTTAACTGAGAGGCTGATCTCATGAAAATTCTTCTTTTTTTATGTGTTTGCATAGAATTGGATCGGAAATGAAAGGAAACGGCAAAAAGGAAAAGGTAGACAAGCAACTAAGAAACCACCACAAAAAGTAAGAGCTGCAAACTGCTACAACCTTTTTGTCATGGATTTTTTTAAGTCACCAGCAATGTGTTTAAGCAGTTCAAACTATAATTTCTAATACACAAAAGATTGTGTTTTTATTTTGCTCTCTGCCCCTCCTAGAATCTCAAAAATCGTATTTCACCCCTCGTAGCTTTTTTTTTCTACAGTTGGGGCCAAATGATAAAAACATACTTCATAATTCCTCTTTTTAAATTCTCAATAGTCTTCTTCTCATCTGCTCTGATAACTATCATCTTCACCACTTGATTGTTCTGAGTCTGCAAAACAACAACAAACAAACAAAAAAACACCCACACATAATATGTATCCTGTTCTTTCACTGAAAATTACTGGATCATATGAGTGTGGGGACATTTCTAATCAGCCACACCCACACCCAACTAAACAATAAAAATACCGCCACAAAGAATTTATTTCAGGCTTTCATTCCGGGTGGGTGGTAAAAAAAAATTGTATGTAACTTAAAATAGCATTTTTGTACGTAACATTTGGATACTGCTGAGGATGAGTTGTTGCTGTAGCTCCAGATGAAACTGTCTTCCTACACAGCTACACCACGGGTTGAACTCCAGTGTCGTGGCGTTTCCGGTTTTGAGTGAGAGTTGTGAAGGAGCTGGTGGGATAGCCAAGGAAGACGCTGTCATAAGTGAATCAGTGGCATTATCTACAGTATATTTTAATTATATATTATTATATGCTATTATTAAGTAAAGAGTTAAGACATACACTTTCCTTGATCTGTATCCATTTCGTCATTCTCATTGAAACTATCGGATCCACACCATTGTAGTCATACAATAGCTCATCGTTTCTTCACTATCGTTTTCACTGTCAATATCACTGTCCAGAGCATGCATAATAACGTCTCCTGAAAATGGCAGGAAGTAAAAATAACACCTCATGTACATGTACAATGTCTGCATTAAATCATCAAATGGTTAATGCAGTTATAAGTATCTAAGTGAACTTTATGATGCATCGGTAATGATAACTACATAATTAAATGCATAAATGGAAGCATAAAACTTGACATAATTTTGGATAAGAGAGGATTGAATAACGAAATGAATGGTAGGAGTAGGAAAACTTACCCACACATAATTTTTGTTCCGACTATCCACGGAACTCCTTAGAGACTGCACCAAAGAAAGGTCGGTAGCCTGAGCCCACGTCAGATTGTCTGCAGGCTTCACACAAGGAAGGCTATTGTATTTAGTTAGTAACTTCTTCAGTAATGAAGATTGGGAGGTTATACTCTTCGACAACCTGGACGCTAAATATTGACCAGCTAAGAGGATAGCATTAATTTAAATAATTAAAGTTAAATTCATAAAAATTCTACCATTTCCTTACCAGCAAACTTTGACTTTAAGTTCAATAAAAACCATCGCTCTCTAGCACAAGTTGAAATACAATTTTTAAAAACCAGCTCTCTTTTCCTCTTCCACAATTCTCTTTACATCCTGAAATACAATTGAGTTTTCTTCCCATCTCTCAAGTGCGTACTTTCTTTCCCATACACGTAATTCAACATCCATTCTAGTTCAAACCATATGAAGGTGAATTACATAATTGAACACAACCATTTTTTACACAAATTAACCTAAACTTACTGTTTTAATTTCGCCATTAATATCTCAAAATTAGCTGAAGTGCAATTGGGTATGTCCTTATTCAACTTGTAGTAGAGCTCCAGAACAGCTGCATACTTCTCCCCAAACTGTGAATCTCCTAATTAATATTGTGTATACATGTACATACACGCTCACTAGCTTCTAACACATGTGCGCATGCACACACACAATGGAAGATTAAATTATCAAATACCTGAATCAGATGATGAATCCGTTATTTCAGCTTGGTACCAGCTTTCAATATCGACTGTAGTATAAAATTCACTACAATACGTTAAAAAAACATTTAAAAAATGTTATTTTTAACGAATTGCTTAATAATGTTGTTCCGATTGTACTCATTATTTAGTTAGCTAGATATATCCAGTTGTACTTGGAAACAAAAAGACAAAAAAATCGAACCTTCTGAATGTGTGATTGTTCTATCAAGCTCAACTTTGCATTTCTCACGAAGTTGTAATGCTTTGTTCATCCTTGAAGGTAGCAGCGTGACTATATACACAATACAGTGACTAAATGCCAGAAAAAATTAATAAATAGAAAAGCTCACCAATCTTTTGAGCTGAGTGTTCAGTAATGCAACAAAGCATCTACTAACACATCAACTCTAGTTGGTTTAGATGTAGCAGAGCTACAGAGCTAACCGAGTGCTTATTCCTTTGACAGATATAAGTTTAATAAGCCATAAATTCTCGGCATTGTGGCATGAGAAATGAATGAGCCACAGCTTATATGCTGTTTGATACAAGCAAGGTGAATTGTGTGTGTGAATGTGACTGAATGGCACTGAATGGCAAGGTGTTAATTGCCAGGTTGTACTACCAGGTTGAAGTGAGAAAAACAGAGTAAGGGCCAAGAAAAGAGATTAAAATTGGGGAAGAATTAATAAAGACAGAGTGTAGGGAAGGACATAGAAGGGACAGAAGGAAAGAGTGAGGGTGGGTGAGCAAAGTGATATATTAAGTCAAATGAATGCAGGTTTTCCGAGCGCACTACGAGGCCGAGGAGTGCACTCGGAAAACACACCCTGGATAAAGGTCCAGGGTGCCTGCTGTGATATATAAAGGTTTGATAAAGAAGGGGTGAGTGTTCATTGTTCTTTGGCAGTTCGGCTGCAGAGGTGGTAGGAGTGTGCTGCTTCCACCGTGGGCGTCTTGGTGTGGACAAGGAGATCTCCTGTGCTGGGTGGTCTTCTTCTCGACACCATGGGTATGAAAGGCCAACTCCTCTTCAAAGAGGGCAGCATATATCTCTCCGTTGGTGATGGAGGGATGGGATCTCACAGACATGACCATGGTCATGGCTGGTAAGTTTTTCTTGCTACCTTGGTAACTTTGCCCTAAAAATTGTGGTCTCATTTCCTTGGTCATTGTTGCAAACCTTCGCAGATATGACCACAACATTTCCACACCCTCTCCATTAGTGAGACCAAAGCCAGACTTGTGGCGTGGACTGTATTTGAGCTAATTAGAAAAGAAATTCATAAATCTGGAAAACCTATTTAAAACTTCTTACTTGACAGTCTACGTTGTGGCCATACGCATGAAACACATGCACAGCAAACTAAAAAAATTGATTAAGATCATGTCGCCCTTGATTCTGTTTGTTATAAAAATGAAACCAACTAATAATTTTAAATCTTACCTCAAGATGCTTAGAGAGGGAACAGGCCACATCATAAAGTACGTGAACTTTCTTGTAATGCTGGGTAAAGTCCAGCAGATGCTCTAGCATGTAGACAATGTATGAGAACCTACACATAGCAATTTTTAAGGTAAGGCGTGGCATACATATACACCTTTGGTAGGTGATGATTAAATGAATTAACAAGTCTGCAAATGTGTATAGGTCCAGCCTAATTGTCTTGGATGAAGTCCTAGACATCCTCCGGGTGGGGGGGGGGGGGGGGGAAAGTGTTGCTTGATTTTTCTTCTGAGAGGAGTGGAACTATCTTGCAGGTGGGGCGAGTATAAGATTTCCCATGACATCGGACAGTGACCGCTCTGACTTGTCCTTCATCTCCTGGGTGCGTCCGTTGGACTGTTGCTAGTGGCCAGACTGCCATTAAAGACCTCACCATACTTTGGGAAAGGTGTCATACAGACAACCCTAACATCAAGGCTACTATTCCAAAAGATGTCAAACTTGGTGGTGGTATGGCCAAATTCGATCGCCTACCTCGCCTTGAATTACCTAGTTTCAACGGCGAGAACAGTGGATGGCATTCATATTGGGAAAAGTTTAATAACATTCTCAAGAAAGACCCTACACTCACGGACGTAGATCGACTATCATTCTTACTTATGACGATAAAGTGCAAAGAAGGCAAGGAGATTATTGATTCTAAAACCCGGCAGGGTCCTGACTACGAAGCCGCTGTACAAGCTCTAAAAGAACGCTATGATCAACCTCGGATTATCAGTCGTTCCATTCACCAGGAGTTTATCAAACATACCTGGAAGCTTACGGACGAAGGTATTGGTCAGATCATTACTCTTATTCAACGCACTGTCTCGACAATGAAGGAATGCTCGGTGGATTCTCTTGAGAACCTTTACACTGTCATAGCTGAACTTCTTATGCTAGATGACTTTTTTCGTTACTGGATGGAAAAAACAGCCGAGTCAAAGACTACCCAGACGATCCGATAAGCTCGTGGAACTGCTTCAACAATATCGACTACGGTTGCAGGGCCGAACTGCGGATTTCTCAGCCACACCAAAATCTTATGCAGCATGTTCAGTTAAGCAGAAGCAGGGAAAATCTACTACTTTCCGTGTGCAAAGAGATGATAACTGTGCCTGCTGTCATAACGGCAATCATTCTCTCTACTTGTGCGATGCATTCAAAGCCAAAACAGTGGATGATCATTTCAGCACTGCCTCTAGATTAAAGGTATGCACGAATTGCTTATCTTTTAACCATTCATGCCGTGATTGTCCTAGTTGTAGCACCTGCAAGGTATGTGGAAAACATCACCATTCTCTTCTTCATCGAAATAGATCTTCAACTCAAGTGACAAATAGGATTTCTACTATCAAACAGCAGCAGCCTACCTCTACTTCTACTAACGCACATGCCGCTCCCTCTTGCAATAAATTGCGAGGGGAGGCTAAAGTAGTCCTGGGAATATGCCAGGTCACTGTTGAATCAAGAGGACGACAACAGAAAGCACGAGCGCTTCTTGACAGTTGTTCCCATATGTCGTTCATGACCAGTCGACTAGCTCAGTCACTCAAAGTTAAAAAGATACACGAGCCTACACAACTAACTGGCATATCTCAGACAGAGGTACCAGCCTGCCCCTACAAGGCTGAAATATCACTACTACCTGATAGACATTCTTCTATTCCACTGACTACAGTCATTATATCAAAAATTACTGGAGACTTGCCTGGTTTTCATCTGCGTGGAGTGCGAGAACTTCCTTTCTTACAAGGTCTCACCCTTCCTGATCCTAGCTTCGACAGACCGGGAAGAATTGATCTACTTTTCGGTTTCGATGTGCTCAATCAACTCATGCTACCAGGAAGAAAATCTTCCGTAGATGGCACACTACACGCTTGGGAGACCGTGTTTGGTTGGTCTATTCGAGGAAAATGCGCACCTCAACCTCCTCCACTGGAGTCACTTCTCTGTCTCCATTCTCGACAAGCCGATTCAGACACTGACGACTTGTTAGCAGCGTTCTGGGAAACTGAAGAAGCACCGTCCGATCTTGACCAGTACACAAAGGAAGAACAACTGGCTCTAGAGCACTTTCAAAAGACTCACAGCAGGAATGAGGAAGGTAGATATATTGTTCGTCTATCTGTGAAATCTGTTCCTCCTGAACTGGGTTCTTCTCGCGGTCAGGCTTGTAGAAGATATTACCATAATCAACAGTGTCTTCAACGCCAAGGAAAATGGGAAGATTACAACAAGGCACTACAAGAGTATGCCGATTTTGGCCACGCTGAACCTGTTCCTACTCCTGAGCTCGACAAACCTAATTCAACTACTTTCTATCTACCCTCGCATGGAGTTGTCAAACTCTCCAGCACTACCACCAAACTTCGAGTAGTTATAGATGCATCAGCGAAGACTACTACAGGAATATCTTTGAATGATACTCTACTTCCTGGCCCAAGCCTTTACCCTTTACTCATTGATATAATTCTGGCCTTTTGCTTAAGCCCTTGGTCTTCATTGGGACACCAGGAAGGACACATTACATATCTCAACTCCTACTCTTGAAGCTAATGACAATCCCACCAAAAGAAAGATAGCCTCTGACGTGGCTAAGACATTTGACCTGCTCGGATGGTTCGCACCATGTACGATTCTTGTGAAGATCATTTTTCAGGATCTTTGGAAGCTCAAATTAGCATGGGATGACCCTGTTCCTGACCATATTGCCAGAGTTTGGACAAACTGGAAAAATTAGCTTCCACTCATCACTTCCCATCCAAAACCTCGCTTTCATCTCGTCAAGGGTAAAGAAGTCATAAGCCTTCAATTGCACGGCTTCAGTGATGCCTCGAAATCAGCCTACGCAGCGGTTGTTTATTTGTGTGCTGTCTACTCGGACACGACAGTTTCTACGTCTTTACTACTCGCAAAGACCAAAGTTGCACCATTGAATGGCTGTACAATTCCAAGAAAGGAACTCAATGGAGCTCAGCTATTGAGTAAGCTCTTGGTTTCTGTTGCTAACATTCTCTCAATTTCTCTTGCAGATGTGTTTGCGTGGTGCGATTCTACCATTGTACTGTGCAGGCTTTCCTCTCCCACCTCCAAGCTAAAGATGTATGTCTGCAATCGAGTGACTGACACAGTTAGTCGAATTCCAGCCTCTCACTGGAGATATGTTCCTACGGATTGCAACCCCGCAGATGTAGCTTCCAGAGGAACAACACCTTGCCAACTTATTCCATTTAAATTGTGGTGGAATGGACCAACTTGGTTGCTACAACCTCCATCAGCATGGCCTGCTAGCACGGAGTGGAGGAACAAGAATAGCTTAGTAGAAACTAAGCCAATGGTTTTGCTTACTGTCCCTCTTCTGCAGGACGTTACTGAGTTATTCTCCTCATATGTTAAGACTTAAAAGAGTGATAACATGGTGCTTGCATTTTGTTTTTAACTGCAGGTCTACACGAGAAGCCAGACTTACCTCGTTTCAGTTGTCACTTGACGAGTTGCAGACCACGGAGAACAAGCTACTTAAGCTCAGCCAAGGTCGTTCTTTTGCCGCTGATCGGGACTCCCTACTCAGCACAGACAAGGTCTCATTACAAAGTAAACTTTCTCATTTTCGGCCTTACCTGGACGACAATGGACTCATCTGTGTCGGCGGTCGATTGGAGAAATCTGATCTGGTTGTAAGACAAAAGCATCCAATCATTTTACACGGGCAGATTCTCTAACGAAGTTGATATGTGAACAATTGCATGTGGCTTGAAAAAAACATACATCTGTGTTTTCGTATGTATGGCAACTAAGGCTGTACATCTGGTGGTGGTCAGAGATCTCTCAGCTAACGGTTTTCTAGCAGCTCTACGTTGTTTCGTAGCTCGTCGAGATGTCCTGAGACTCTAGCAACTGACAATGGCACTAATTTCATAGGTGCTCAGAAGGAGTTGAAGGATCTGTATGACTTGTTGAAGGCTCCTAATTCAGGATGCTATGTACAGATTTTGCACAACTCAACATATAAAGTGGATCCATACACCTGCCAGATCACCTCATTTTGGGGGCTTGTGGGAGGCTTCAGTTAAATCTATGAAGCTCCTCACCAAAGTCGTAGGTCCTCACAACCTGTTCATTGATGAACTATATAGTATCACCGTGGAGGTAAAGGCAATCCTCAATAGTCGCCCACTTACTCCACTCGACTCTGCACAAGACGATGGCATAGAGGTACTCACTCCTGGACCTATCAAATCTGTTCCAGCTCCCGATTTATCGAATCGCAAGTACAAACACTTATCTGGATGGAATTTACGTCAACGAATAATGTCAGACTTCTGGGAACGATGGAGTAGTGAATACCTTAAACACTTGAATACGTTCAAAAAATGCCATCAACCACAACGTTCAGTAACTGTTGGTGACATAGTTCTCATCAAGGATGCAGACCTTTTCATTCATTCTTGGCCTTTAGCATGAGTCATCCAAACTCACCCAGGTAAAGATGGTTTAGTTCGTGTAGTCACAGTCCGGGCTCAAAAGGGAACATACAAGAGAGCCATTCACAAATTAGTTCCACTAATAGAGAACACCATTTTCCCCTGCGGAGGATGTTCGGGCTCTCTCCCTCCACAGAAGGGAGCAAAGAACTGATGGCACGCATGCTCGATGCCTCGATGCCCCGGGTTCTAGGTCGTCAATCGGAGAACGTCGATGTCACCGATATTTAACTTATATATGTTTAATGCACTGTATTTTTATTCCTTAGTTACCCTTTTTAATTACTTTTGTGACTCATTCTTGTAACTCTCTATCGATTCTGTCATCTCTCTACTTTTATATCAAGGTTACATATATTACTATTAATTTACAAGCTTACTTAACTTAGTCTATTGAGTTATTTAAGTCTCAGAGCTGCTGTACCAAGACAGTTCTATTCCAGAAGTTTCAGACAGTGGGAGAGCGAGCAGGGATTTACGACCCCGGCCTCTACTCTTCAACATAGTTACAGGATTTCCGGTTGATCCACGGCAAGCTGGTTTCCTGTCCTGGAACTCTGACTCTATCCTCAATACTCGCTAGTGAGTCTTTCTTCACTTCATAGTCCTCTGCTTCTGCTGTGTAGTGCGCGTCATTAGACGACGTTGGGACACAGATCCTCTACTTGCTGGACAGTCCTGAACAGTATTAGAAACAGTTGGAATCGTTTGTGTTGCAATTTGTTTAAGGTGAAATCATAAAATGACTGGACTAGAAGTCTTCATAGAGGGAAGTGATGAAGAGTTCGATGACCTGGAAGAAATGGAGATAGGAGAAGGTAAGTTTTTGTTTTGTTTTTTGTTGTTGTTTTTTTAAGTTTCATTTGTTCATAACAGAGGGTGATTGCATAAATTTTGACGAACTCCCCCAACCACTGGAAGACTAACTTACCACTGCATTGTCCTCCCAGGATACAGACTTGCTTCCTCCCAGTTCTCCTGTAGTTGAAGGTGCCCATGAGATGGATTTTGATGGGGAAACTAAATCACCAAGCCAGGAGACATCAACTACGGAATCTGTATGGAACAAACAATTGTCAGTTCCTATTCTACATTCCTTCTCCTCCTGGCCCCACTGTTTCAATACCTGAAGTTCCAAAAGAAATTTTCCAACTTTTTTTTACATCGGAACTAGTGACTATGATTTCAGACGAGACCAATAAATATGCCAGAGAAGTGATAGCCCCAAGGAAATCGACAAAATGGACTGAAGTTACTGTGGAAGAGATCTATGCGTACTTGGGATTCAATTTTCTGATAGTGACAGAATTTCCAGAGACAGATATTTAGAAATATCCAGAAACTTACATTTTGTTAACCCTTTCGTTCCAAATCCCGCTTTGAAGCGGGTGAAGACCGGTTGGCTTCTCCGAATTTTTTAAAATAGTTACTTTATAGCTAGAATTTTCAGATTGCATACACAGATGCCCAATGCGTTGAAGAAGCATCTAAAATAGCTTTCAGCCAGGACTGCTTCGACAGTACCTCACAGCAGTTGCGTTTATTTCTTCCTCGGCAAAAAAAAAAAAACATCGGTTCTCCGTCGAATTTAAAAAAAAGTTACCTTCTTCACAGCAGCTTCATTTATGGATCCAGTCATCTCCAGAGCTTTGTAGAAGCAGCAAAAAATTGCTTGAGCCCAGTAGCCTTTCGTAACACATTGAAACAATTTCGGGAACGAGAGGGTTAATAACTCAACTCCACTTTGGCTCCACGTACAGATCCGAACTATGACAAGTTTGGTAAAGTGCGACCACTTTTGAACTACCTCGGTGAGAAATTCCAGTCTATGTACAACCCCGGCAAGGAATTAGCTATAGACGAAGCGGTGATTAAGTTTCAGGGGCGCTCGTCCTTGAAACAATAATTTCCACCACACTTGGCAATACATCTTTTTGACAACTTCTTTACTTCCCACAGACTGCTAGATGATCTTTACCAATCTGGTCTTTACGGCTGTGGTACTGCCAGATCAAACCGCAAAGGTTTTCCCAACATGCAAAAAATAAATAATTGTAGAACGGGTAAACCACATATAAATAAAATATCTAATTAAGGGTGCCCTGCCACCGGGATCTGTGGTCGTTTAATCATTCAGTATAATACCGCAGAACCGCCCGTAACCCAACCCCCGCATGCAATCTATTCACGCGTGGCCAGCTCTGAATTTATACGCGGATCAATTAACTTTGGCGCCAAAAAAATCTACCGCGAAGCAGGAGGACAAACGGGAGCTATACCTGTATAACTGTAGTGTACTAGTCTGAAACAGTCACCTAAAATAACATCCTTCTATTATACTTTCAGGGTACGGAATGAGGTTGTACTTGTGAAGCCATTGGAGCAGCTTAAAACTGTCTCAACGGTGACCAACTCCATCCTGACTGGTACCAGCTAGTCAGTGTCTGGATAATCTTAAAAATACGTTTTACCTTGACGGTTGCTGCGGCAGCGCTTGGAAGTCATTCACTCTGGTGGCAGCGATCATTAAGCGGTCCCCATAGTTGTGTGCCTTACGTCTGAGGAGGGAAGGGCCCACATGCATCAGGCATCATCACATTCCCTACTGGTGGTCAAGTTAGTTAATTAAATACTAATAGCAAAAACAAGTGATTATAAAATGATGTATTGTATAGCCTATTACCTTAGTCAAGGTACGAGGGTGCAGAGTTCGATCTGGAGATGCCAGCAAGCGGACTCTTGAGAGAAGGACAAAAGTTTTGAGTGTTGTCCGGCAGTTTAGTAGTGGTGGTGACAGCACATCACAGCTCACTGCTGAGATTAAGCAGCTCTCCAAGTGTGAAAGAGAGGAACTGGTCAAGACAGCCAATCTTCCAGTTGTTGCCATCCCTCCTAATCATGCCCTTGCCATGAAAGCAAACCTCAGTATACCTTGGAACAAATTTAGGATACTCAGGAAGTGAACAATATCATCTACATATATTAAAAATAAAGTTAACTAATAATATTGCATTTAGGTGGTTTTCTTCTTCTTTCAATATCTCCATTGCAAGTGAGCAGCAACAGAGAAAACTGGCCAAAGGGAACACGAGTGACAATTTGGTGGCTGAAAGAGGTGCTTTCACATTTAGTACAGGCCATGGCGAAGAGATCCGGGAAGTGCCTTTTGTGTACTCACCTAATCTCATGATTGCCATTGCTTAATTGGTGGACAAACATAATAGGTACTAGAATCACACAAAATAATGTATTAAGAATGTGCGCTATTGTATATAATTTATATACGTACTGACATCAGGTCTAGTTCTGGCTTGACCTGGCACAATGGTGCAATCCCTTCAAATGAGTTATGGCTGAAGATCTGTGGAGACAAGAATTGAGGAAGTTTCAAGCTGAATCTGCAGCTTGTTAACACACATCACCCTAACTCCATGAAGAACACACACCTCATTTCAATCTTCAAGGTTGATGACAGTACCACTAACCTCCACATTGCACTGGATATGTATCAGGAGCATGTGATGGAGGCTCTAGGAATGGAAATTCAGTAGTAAACTAAATTATTGTAACAATGTGTGCGTTATATATACTATGAATGCATTTACAACTTATAAATCGTACTGTGCGCCTATTCCAGTCAGGAGACTACGAGTACCTATGTAGAATATATGGGCTCAGTGGTGCTAATGGTATGTCTAGAAACCAAAATATTTTAATACCTCCTGAATAACTCTTTTAACTTAATTGAACAAGGTCGCCACAACTGCTTGTGGTGCACTATCCCGAAGACCAAATTGGCTGAGTCCAAAGCAAAGGGGAACTTTTCCTACACGGACTCTTCAGTCACTCCAAGAAGACCATGCTAGATTCCTGAGTGAAGGAAAAGGAAATTTGAATGTGGCGAAACATTACAATAATGTTATAGGAGTGGCACTGTTTCAAATTCCCCTCACTAATGTAAGTTCGCTTTTAGGTACCTACAAAATATTTTCAAATTACATCCCATCTTAACTTTAGTTTGCATACCTGGACTGCATCTTTCCTTAGGAATATTTAATAGATTGTGGACGCTTTTGGAAGTTGCTTGTAAAGAATTGGATTTTAAGTGTGCTGTTGAAGGAAGTGGTGCTGGATTTACTGAGAGTGACACACTCACCTTGCAGAAATTATCCTCTCTGAAGTTTGAACTAACTACACAGAGGAAGTAATGTAAGTTCGCTTTTAGGTACCTACAAAATATTTTCAAATTACATCCCATCTTAACTTTAGGTTTGCATACCTGTACTGCATCTTTCCTTAGGAATATTTAATAGATTGTGGACACTTATAGAAGATGCTTGTAAAGAATTGGATTTTAAGTGTGCTGTTGAAGGAAGTGGTGCTGGATTTACTGAGAGTGACACACTCACCTTGCAGAAATTATCCTCTCTGAAGTTTGAACTAGCTACACAGAGGAAGTATGCCAAACTTCTTTCAGAAATGCTGGTTTATACAATACCAGTGAGGACATCAGCACTCTGGCAGCAAGTATGAGAGATGAAATCACTTCAACACAAGAGAACATTAACAATATGGTATAATAATAACTAATCTAACACAGATACACACAGGTGAAAGAGTCCTCAAAACTTGAAGCTTCCCTTCGGAAGAACTTCAGTGCCACCAGTGGAACTTTTATTCTTCACTGGAGGCTAGCCTACAGTCTCTAAATGTGCAAAGGAAGGCATATCAAGGGGGAACGTTTATAGGCAATCACGTCCATAAACTTCTAGAGGTACATGAATATGAAATATGGTTTTACTCATTACTTTGTTGTCATACCTAAATATTTAGGCCAAGAGTATCGCCACACTCTTTGACAACTTGAGGAGAGCTCAACCAGCATCACAATCGCAACAGGAAGCAGTCAACAAAGTTGCTGACAAGTTTTCAAGAGCCTTCTCACTCTTCAGCCATTGCCACTGTGGCTACAATTCTTCAACCTGCATGAGTGACTCTGACATATCAGAAGTTAGGTAGGACTTAACTACAAATACCTGTTAATGGATGCAATTCAGGTTTGCATTGCTTTTCAGAAACCAGCATCGAGACATTCATGAGCTTCTATCGACAGCAATTTCCTCGGGCAACTATTCTCCCCAAGATGCATATCATGGAAGACCATGTCATTCCGTGGATGCGCCGATGGAGAATTGGAGCTGGGCTAATGAGAGAGCAGGGAGCAGAGTCCATGCATTCCCATTTTATGAAGCTGGAAAGAAACAACCAGAGCATAGCCAATGAAGTGGAGAGACTCAAGTACATAGTGAAACAGCATATGCTTGAGTCTGATCCTTTATTGAACTCTCTCAGACCACCTCCAGCAAAAAAGAGAAAAAATAATCCTGAAAAGTGACATTTTTTTATATTTATCATTTTAGTTCAGTAGATACTACAGCCAGCTACTCACTGGCTATTATTCATCATAATAAACCATGATGAACTAAAATGTCTGACTCGCAGTCAAAAAAATACCTAACAGTCTCTAAACGCTTCTATAGCCACACAGAGTTATTTTTTCATCTTACCTAACTGTTCAGGCTTGAAGCACCGCCAGACTCAATTCTGGTTTTAGTGAATTACTCAATTTTATTTGACATTAACCTAAGTGTGACATATAATAGTACCTCATACAAGCTTTGTCTTGTTTTACTGATCCTACACCTCTGTGCACACCTACCTAACAATTCAAACTAGTATTTGAGCCATATTTTACTCCGGCTCCAAAGGAAGAAATCCAAAGATTTGTTACTTCCACAACATTATGAGCATCAAAACCATCATTGATGAAAGCATTGAATAACACCCGTCACCCATTATTGATTCAGGCTGAATCATAATAAAGTTTAAAATTTTTTATTAGAATTCTACAAGCAACATCAAAAACAATTGGTGAGCCAAACGCGAGAATAAAGTGAGTTCAGCTTGCTTTGCATGAGGAGAGTGAGACTTATAGAAAGGTGAAGGAAGGTGTGGCATGAGGGTGGAGAAGTTCTAAACAATGAGTGATCCACACAAGAGCATGAGTTTAGCACGGACAGGGGTACATCCATGTCATTGTTCTGCATTCAAACCAGAAAATAATTGCTTCCATCCATGCCAGGCACCTTCTACTAACATGGCTGCCAGTTCATAAGGACCTTCTTTGGGGTACTTTCGCCACCAAACTATAGCATTGATGTAGTCTTCCTCCGTGCTTCGGTTTTCTTCAATATGATACAGAGACACTGGAAACGGTGTGATCAAACCAACTAATGTAGTTAGCAAGAAGTCGACACATGCGGCCGTTGCCATCTCCATATGGATGAATGCTGGTAAACCTGACCATTAGCTCAGCAGCACACTTAAAAATAAACTCTGTTTTTACCTCAGAATAATCTTTTGGTAGAGTCTTTAATTCTTCATTATGTCGGTCTATGAGTATCTCCAATAATCTACTTACACATTTGGGAGATGGATAATTGTGTGTTTCCCCTTGCCATTTAGTACGAGCTTCAGTTGTTCTAATATTTCCACATTCAGTATGGAGACTTCTTAGAAATATTCTGTGGATGTCATCAACTCTCTCTTGAATTAGTAAGCCAGTGTGCTCCATTTCCTTGTGCAATTCCTTGAGCCCGTCCATCGCTTTGACCGTGCTATTCTTTCTCGATGACAGTTTTGTCCTACCTTTTTCGCTGATACTATCTGCTTGTATGTAATCGCGTGTCATTTTTTGGTTGAATTCATCCAAGATAACTTGATGGGAGTCTTTAATGCTATCATACTTTTTTCTCCATTCAGTGATGTCTCCTATCATACAACAGATGGTCGCATCGACTCTTCTCCACTCTGGGATTATTTCTTTTAAGTTAAAAGAAAGCCAAGGTGTGCTTATTAACTTCTCCAGGCCGGTCCAGCTCCATTCAGCTCTTGCGTTTTCCCAAACAACGCCACCCAAGCTCTGGAATGTTCTTAGACATGGTTATCCGCAGAAGTTTAGCTAAAAAAATTCAAGCCCATAAAGAGGAGGTCTACTTATTTAGTGGTGTGTATTAGGTAGTCTCGCGAGCCAGACCCTTTACAAACCGCTAGTGCGGGAGAAGGAAAGGGTCTGGTAAACGTGCATACATCGTTTCGTTCCATTCCCCGCGAATCATGGGGAACAATACTTTCGCGTGTATAGCTTATGGAGCGTGGTTTGTTTACATCCGGTTGAAAGTCATTAGCAAGTACCCACAAATATGTAGGCTTTAAAAGCGGTGCAAGCGCAGCGAGAGCACAAAAAGTTGTTGGTGAAATGCAGTGCGGTAGCTCAATTTCCAGCTCTTCTTGGACTCTCAGCTCTTCAGGTGAAAGATCCTTAGAGTCAAATGATGATGACATGTTAAAGTCTTTAATTGGAAGTGCTGCCATGAGTCTAGGTTATAAAGAATTGAAGGATGAACAGACTTTGAGTATTATGTAGTTTGTGAAGGGAAAGGATGTGTTTGTATCTCTTCCAACTGGCTTTGGAAAGTCTCTCTGTTACATTCTTTTGCCCATTGTTTTCGATCGGCTACGAAAGGTGGACAAGAAGTCGATAGCGTTGGTAGTGTCTCCACTTATAGCATTGATGCAGGATCAAGTGTCTGCTGTAACAGCAATGGGAGTATCAGCAATTCACATTACTGACAAGCATGCTACAAAGTCAATCTTAAAACAGTCAGTTAAGAATGGATAGTATTTATATCACCAGTAGCTCTAATGGGTGGTATGGAGTATAGAAGTATGTTGGCAACTGACATTTAAGCAAATAATTTAGTTGCGTTTGTGATCGATGAATCCCATTGCATCAAGAAGTGGTATGTAATATACTATAACTAATGTTAGCCTGTAATGTTTCATTTTTATTAATATTTGCAATGTAGGGGTCCAAGTTTCAGGAAAGAATTTTCTCATCTAGAGGAAATAAGGAGCATTGTTCCTGAAAGTGTACGTTTGATGACACTTACTGCCACTGCTACCTTCTCAACAAGAAGGTTTATTATTAAAATTTGTGTATGAAGTATCCTGCTATATTTTATGCTCCACCTATAAAAAATATTATATTTTTTGTATCGGAAAAGCCAAAGGGTGGTGAAGTATCCTGCTATAGTTTATGCTCCACCTATAAAAAATAATATTTTTTTTGTATCGGAAAAGCCAAAGGGTGGTATTCCTGAGGTCTTTCAACCGATAGCAGCAAAATTAGCCGAAGAACGTGATATGGGTCGAGTAATAATATTTTGTCGTTCCTATCCAGATGCTATTTCAATTCACAGCTACCTTATTACAGCACTCATCAATCTTGTACAGAACCTAAAGGATCACCTATGTTAACTATAGAGTTGCGGATTAGCACTCATCCATCAGTGAAGAACAAACTACTAAAGCAATTTACTTCCTCATCTGCCCTTCGTGTAATTGTAGCAACCAGCGCTTTTGGAATGGGTGTAGACTGTCCTGGTGTACGGCAAGTCATACACTGGGGTGTTCCTGATGATACAAAAATGTATATACAAGAAAGTGGAAGAGCAGGACGAGATAGAAGGTCTGCATTAACACTGTTACTAAAGAACAGTAATGATTTAAAATATACATCAAACGAGATGAAGAATTACTGCTCAAGCACAAACAATTTATGTAAAAAAAACAATTCTGTTCAGTGATTTTCCAAGTTGTGATTGGAATTCAGGAAGTTGTACATGCTGTGACATTTGTGCTAAAATATGCAAGTGTGAACAATGTGACACCAAACTAAATTCATTCTTTTACTGAATATGTCATTGTTTTGTTTCATAATTGTATTTAAGTATTTCATTAAAATATTCTTTGAGAGGCATAAAAAAAAGTATTTTAACGTATCTTGGTCATCATCACTGCGATCTGAGTCTTGAACTAAGTTTAATGAGGCCATAACAGGTTTAGATATAATTGAAAATCTTTCCACCATCCATTCTTTCACTTCTTTTTCATTCAAGGTTTTAAATACATTTCTCTGCAAATAGGAAAAGATCGGAGAGGTCTTTGTGCTCCACTTTTGAACGGGTCGCATTCCACCAACTGCTGTATAATCGTTTTTAAATCTTTAAGTTGTGATTTTTCGGAGTGTTTGCCCCTGGTAGAAACTATGCCAACTTCACAATCAAAAGTGTTAGTTGCCTTTGCGAGTACACCCATTGCCTTTGCAACTCTCTTTATAGACTTTTCTGATTTATTAGCCCCCAGACCTTCTAACTTTTACCAGTCTGTTTAAGTGCTCCATATGTAAATCACAGCTGATATAGTGTCCAGGAAGACCACGTACATTGATAAACCGTGACCATTTCAGCTGCTCAGCCAAGTTGCATGGAAGAAGTATGTGGTATTGAGATAGAAGGGTTAATGCTTCAATTGCTTTGTTCTTTCTCCCAGTAGCTTTAAATAGAATAAGCATGTACTTCCAAAGCAAAAGAACCTGATCTCCATCTCCCTCTCGAATAGCGTCTTTGAAGTCAAATATTACAAGACCTAATGTTAAAACTTCACAAGCATACCCATATGCAGTGCCCTTATCACTACCACTATGGGAGGGGTCTTTAAACGAAGTTGCCAAGTCAACATGTTGAGTAATAACATGCTCCGCTATGCTATGCAAAACCAAGCGTCTGACGTCATCACTTTCCATCCAAACATCATGGGAGACAATTGAAGGTGATGGTCTGTCGTGTATGGAGGACATGCCTAAGTAGGACATAACTGCAGCCAAAATATGACCATTCACAATTACCTCCAAAAAATATTCTGATGCATTGACATTATATTTTGGAGATTTTGATATGTTTCGTCGATTGATCAGGTTTCTCAGCTGACACAGTGTACCTTTGTCCATCCCTGATGTAGTTTTGTAGAGTCTTTTCCAAAACACCTATACATTATAATAGGCATGGTTATTTACAGAATAAACATACAAATATATTTATACCTCTAAAAAGCATACTTTAGCACGCCAATCCTCAGCAACAGGCAAAAAACCATCCAGGGGATGTATTGCCAACTCTGAAGTGCTTCTGATGTATTGTGCACCTTCCCACAAACACATAAGCCAGACTACTCTATAAGCACATACTAATAAAATATAAATCTGTCAACTCTTTATTCTCAGCATTGAGTTAAGGATGCCCTGCCACCGGAACCTGTGGTCCTTTAATCGTTTAGTATAATACCGTAGAACGGCCCGTAACCCGATCCCCGCTTGCAATCTATTCTCGCGTGGCCAGCTCTGAATTTATACGCGGATCAATTAACTTTGGCGCCAAAAAAATCTACTAGTTACCGCGAAGCAGGAGGACAAACAGGTCCCGAGCTATAACTGTATAACTGTAGTGTACTAGTCTGAAACAGTCACCTCAAATAACATCCTTCTATTATACACGTTCAGGGTACGGAATGAGGCTGTACTTGTGAAGCCATTGGAGCAGCTTAAAACTGTCTCAACTGTGACCATCTCCATCCTGACTGGTACCAGCTCCTACTATTACACCAACCTTGTATTCAGACTTAGCTGCGTATAGACTCCGTCATCATCACTTCAGTTCTTTCTGTCGGGATTGCTACCGCTATATTCTTCAGCCCTAGCGCCTACAAGTCTGAAATTTGTGCTGAAGTACCCCGCTCTCACTACTGAGCCGGTAACCAACTTCGAGCAACATTGGGAATACGCCATCACTTCTGCACGGGAGACTAACCTTTTCCGAAGTTACAATGGCCATCTCACAGCTCATTATTGTATTTCTTATTTTTGTTTACAAATGGGCTCTTTTTAGAGCTACCACAAGTCAGTTGATTAGGCTCTTACCAATAAATTGCGCGTCCGCGGAGCTCAACTTTATGGGGGCGGGGTAAAATAGAGAATCAGTAGTCAACTTGAAAATATAAATCGATATTACGTGGAATTGTACCATTGAATTGAATCAAAATTTTGCGCACAAGCAGCGTAACCCCCTTAGAATAAAGTTACAGAGAGATTTTTTTAGAATAACGCAGGAGTAAAAAGGCACGAAAATTTTACTATTTACAAAAAAAGAATATAGATATTAGAAATATGGCTCTGTGATGTTGTGAAGAAGCCCGCTAGCTACCTCTGGAAAAAAAATGAGCGCGCTAGTTCCTTCGGCCGCTTCGAAATAACACCAAATAGTAGCAGGTGTGCAGAGCTGTGTCCCAGTCCAGACGGGTCTTCATCCTTTAAATTTGGCTTGCTGGAGTCCTCTAACGGTGCTCATTCCATCTGTAACAACAAAGTAAGCCCACAGTACACAGAAAAAGAAATATAAAGACATAGCAAAAACAGCCAATTTGCGGTTACGCTCCTCGGTTTCCGGTGGGGGGGGGGGGGCTGAGTTGTCTAGTGTCCGTCAAATATTACTTCCACTTCCATATATAATATGTATACAACACAGTATAGTTCTGTCAGATCATATTCAAGATATTTTATACATATTTGTGAACATTAGCTAGACCATTATTGTTTACTATAAGTCAAATGTAACTTCCAGATAGCCATTCACTATAAGTCTGGAGGAGCTATGATGAAATATAGACCTAATATAGTGTTGGCTGAGAGTGGTACCTCTGCATACGTAGTATCCACTCTGTTTCCCTTGCAGATTATGTAGTGTGAGAGTATTTCCTATCACCGTCTTGTTAAGACTGTTATAATAGACACTAAACCATATTACTGGAGTACTACTGCCACATGTAAGAGTGACAGAACTTCCCCCTGAAACTTCAATCCAGCTAGGAACCACTAATCCGTTCGGTACTTCTTGCCACACTTGAACCAAAAAATTATCTGAAAAGGAATTCGTACGGTAATAACTTCGACAAATATAAACCCCTGAGTCATTCTGGAGTAAATTGCTCAACGTAATGTTTCTGTACCCCATGCAATGTTTTCTAGAAACTGGTTGACCAGAATATTCGCTAGGTGGAATGTAGCTCCATATCGCTATTGACATACTACCACAATATACTGTAATTGAGTCCCCTTCCTTCAAATTTGCGCTATAAGGTATGACAAGTCCCAGGTGCAACTGTATCCTCTGCCAGTCCCGTCCAGCATAAAAACAGGGCGAGTAAAAGATTAGCAGAAATGAAACCTTATCCATTATTACTTAAGTGTTAATAATTCTCCAATGGGTAAACTAATACCGACACACTACGGCGTTCCTTACAAAGCGCTATTATTGTCATTGCAACACTATTAAATTATTTTCTCAAGTGGTCAAATACCAAGTTAATTATAGCTAGTGAACACGATAATTTTATGATAGAATGATACAAGCTATTAGAGGCCCGATCTGGTTTATATTCTGTGTTCCTGGTATATATTCTCAGCAAAAATTTCTAATGTACGTTGTTGACGAAAAACCACAGCATTTCCTAATGCTACTTTGGGTCTAAGATAGAGATATTCTGTGTCTTCACAATAACTTTGTACATCAGTTTCACACTAGCATTATTTACAATGATTGCATGCAAGTGCTGTGATTTTGGCCTTGTATCTTAAATAGACATTTTCTCTCAAAACATACAGTAAATACCAATATTACAACAATTTTGGAGAGCCTACGGATAGTTGTCAGCTATTCAATTACAGAATCGCTTCAAACTTTATAGCTCTTACACAAACAGCTGAAAAAATTTTGGTCTCAAATGATAGGGGAAGAACTTCTAATAAATATGAAAAGTAACTTATCTCAATCATTAGTTTAACAGTTATATATCCGTTCCAACAAACTTGCCAGGAAGAATGGGTTCCAAGTAATAGCAATGGGCCCAGTGTGTGCCTTAAGTATAAGTTAAGTCTTGAGATAATTACTAAAATATAATTTTAATTCTAATTGATGGGTGGGTGGGCTTGTATGACCACCATTAGGCACACACACACACACCACATCTAGAGTACCTATCTAGGTCTTACCTCCTTTATGAACTACTTCAAAAACAGCCATATGTCTTATAGTGTAATCATACCCCTTAAAAATCAAATTACATTAATTCTATTAGCTAACTTTTGTTCTCAAATAATTAAGTGACATTAAAAGGTCAGATTATTGTTGATATATCTATTGAGCTGTCAAAAGTAATGTCCAAATAACCATCCACTATAATTCTAGAGAAGCTATGAAAAATAGACAAGTTATGGTCATTAATGGTGCCCCTGCACACGTATGGTCCACTATGTTCACCCTGCAGATTATGTAGTGTGAGAGTATTTTCCGTCACTGTTTTACTTTGATTGCTATAATGCACACTAAACCATATTACTGGAGTAATACTGCCACATGTAAGAGTCACAGAACTTTCATGTGAAATTTCAATCCAACTTGGTACTACTAATCCATTTGGTACTTCTTGCCAAATGCGAGCCCGAAACATATCTGAAAAAGCACTTGTATGTCGATAACCTCGACAAACGTACATTCCTGAGTCATTTTTTAGTAAATTAGACAACTTAATACTTCTGAATCCCGGGTAATGTCTTTCAGAAACCGGTTCAATACCGTAGTGGCCTAGTGGGGTGTACCTCCAACTAATGGGAACAAAACTGCCGCAATAAACTCTAATGGAGTCACCTTCCCACAAATTTGCATCATAGGGCACGACGTGTCCCAGGTACAGTTGTATACTCTGCCAGTCTAGCTCTAGTGGGGATGATAAACATAACATATATAAATAGATCAGAATTGAAAATGTTTTCATTAAAGTGTTAAACAATGAATATATTTCTTTGGTAAACTTACTGACGCCTGCAATTGCTGACTTAGAAAGCTAGCACAATTACTTCGATATTATATAACCGTAGTATAACCTATTCTATATATATTTTCAACTTCTTATAAGTGAGACAGCGATAGCATTGCTCCTGTAGGTTTACTAGTAAAAACTAGAGCACTGAAGTGCAAACCCTCAGCGCTAGTTAGCTAGTATGATAAAGTGATTTGCAACCTGAAAGCTGGCTCACGTGACAAGCACGTTTTTAGGGGCGGTTTCCATAACCGTAACGTACGATGGTAGGACTGAAATTCTACTCGCTTTTTATTGAAAACAAAGTCAAAACTAAAAATTCTGGCACATTAAAGGGACTTACTCTGTGAAGTGCTATAGTTTGATGTCGCTTTCAAAGCCTGGGTAGCCGTAATCTTCGAGATCCCCTGTTGACTGACGGACGGAATGACTGACGGACGGAATGACTGACAGGACGACTACTGTAACCCTCTGGGCGCATGCGCGCTGAGGGTTAATAAGGATTAGCCTTGGCTGATGTTACTACACTATCAAGGAATGATGGCACACCATTAAACCAAAACAATATAAATGAAGGCTGCCAACTTTTAATGGATTAAAAAAGTCACGAGCAGTCACTGTTGTAAATACTGAGTCTCACTCAAAAAGTATGACTCAAAGTATGACTCACAATCCCACTTTTTACCTTACTAGACTAACAAAGAAGGAAAACTTTATTGACTGCTGAATTAGTGAAGATTGGCTAAATGTATTGTGATTAATAATTGCAGTATTTCGGTGCTTGGTTAGTGATATTGTAGTTTAATGACGTACCTGTTGTTGAGCAGCAAGTGGAGATAAGTAGTAGCCCTTCTGCATCAAGTCAAACGATTTACATAATATAATGTATACAATACTGGGTGTTTTGAAGACTGGTTTTATGATTGTTTGATGCAAGTAGTGTACTCATACTATTATTTATTTATTTATCAGATTGTTATCAGAAGCAATACAAAGATCTAATTGTGGTAAGTTGATGGCTACACTGAGCCAATAGTGTCAGGACACTGGAATGCACCTCATAATTTTTTTTTTTTTATAATGAAGAAAATATCATCAAGGCTGTCACCAACTAGTGAGACAATAATATTAAGGGTGCTTTCTTCTAGCAGTACTTGCTGGCCTGCATAAATAAAATAATTCGGGGGGAAAGCAGAAGTAAGTTTAACAGGCCCTAGCAACCGTGGCCTATTTGGCGGGTTTTTCACAGAGCTAGCAAAGATGACTTGGTCAGGAATAGCGTTCCACAGAGGAATAACGCTGATAAAAAGACTTTAGGTGACAACTAGTTTTCACGAACGGTTCATACAGCGGACATGAGTTAATGTGACGGTGTCATATAAAATTAGTCACCCCCAAATTTAGTCACCCCGGGTGAGTAATATCACGGATAAATTTAAAATATTGCTCACCCCCACTACCATTTTCTGGTAAATTGGTCACCCCAGGGTGACCGATTTAAACAGGAGAATAGTCATCCCCTCGTGAAATTGGTAACCCCCAAAATAAGCAAAGTTTGGAGCGTGTAGAGTGAATTCCAAGGCAGCCAGAGCACATAAACTCTGCCAGAGCCTCCACAACAATACAGATTTTACTTCTGACGAGATTTATTACCTACTAAGCCATCTAGACTGCTTCAAATCACCAGGATGTGATGGAATTAGTGGACACATACTAAAAAATTGTGCTTCTTCTCTATTATTCTGTTGTTGCTAACATACTGCTCATAACTTTGGCATCCATACCTTATCAAAGACATATTTTTATTGGAGAAGCAGAGAGATTTAGGGATAACAAACTTGTCATGGTCCCTCCACATTAGAGAGATATGTGGAAAATCCTATCGTTTTCTTCATCGAGTGAGACACACTGTCTCTATCTCAGCACCCTTCCACTTGAAAAAGTCACTTTATCTCTTCTTAGTAAAGTCTCAGCTAACATACTGCTCACAACTTTCAATATAGAGCTTCTGAACAGGCGTTTCCTACACAGACGACCTCCTAATTGAAGGACCAGGAAAAGGGTCGTAGTATAGCTAGCTAGTTGGTTAGCTTGCAGTGATGCAGACTCAGATCTGGGCGCAACCGCTGGCCGCTAGGCTTGCAGTCTTGCCGCAGTGAATCAAAAGGGGCGCACTCCTAAACGCGTTATATACGCTCAGGTCTACAGAGGCTAGCAGAATACTCGCCAATTCAATTTAATAAAAACTATGCGTGAAGTTATAAGGAAATAACATATGAGGGTGACCTATGGGTAGAACTAAACATGAATAACATTAAGGTGAGGTAAGGGATGTACATATAATGAAATGGGTTCATTAATAAGTTCAAAGTGTTAATAGGCTGTCATACATCTTTATTGTGTGGATTCTTCGGAGGTCCCAAACATACTCCCGGGGCGGGTCGTGGTTAAATCTTCATCTGGAAGGAAGGGAATTAGCTTGCAGGTGGGTCGGTCGTAGAGTTTCCCTCGACATCTGAGTCTTGCAGCCGTGATCTCTCCGTCGTCCCCTCGGTAGATGTCTTCTACATGGGCAAGGGGCCACTGGCAGATTCTCAGGGACTCATCCTTGATGAAGACGAAGTCTCCTGGAGATAGACGGTGTCCTTGGCGGTGCCATTTCGCTCTCTGGTCGCAGGAGGCCAGGTAGATAGACAGCCACTGCTTCCAAAGATCTGCTGTGAGCCTTGAGGTGAGGTTCCAGCGTCTTAAGGTTGAGAGTCGAGCCTGTGATGGCTGTGAAGAAGGAGGTGCCCTAAGAGGTCTCCCTATCAGGAAGTGTCCTGCGGTAAGACATAGGTCTTCTTGGGCGTCATCAGCATGAAGTGGGGTGATCGGCCTGGAGTTGATTGTAGCTTCGGCGTCCACGAGTAAGGTGTACAATTCCTCAAAGCGTAGGGGGTGAGGCTTGATGTTCTTCCTGAGCAGCATCTTCATGGCTTTGACGGCCGCCTCCTACAGTCCACCAAAGTGTGGAGCTCTGGGCGGGATATTGTGCCATTGAATGTTGTTTTCTTGCACAAGGTTGGCGCCACTTTGAACTTTGTGCTTCACTCTCAACTGACGACTTCATCGCCACACTTTGACGCTTCGCTGTCAGACGCGGATATCCTTCTCACGTCTACTCCGACAACGGGACGAATTTCATCGGTGCCCGGGAGGAGATCCATGAGCTCCAACAGCTCACGGAATCTGAATCAACCAGAAAAGCTGTCACAGCTTTGGTGGTCAGACAGATGAACACTGCAGCATAGGCTTTCATGAGGACTGGCTTGTGGGTGTACCCCTGCCGGATAGTAAAGGGGCCCGCAAAGTCAACTCCCGTCCTATCAAAGAGTGGAGCAGGAGTTATACGTAATGAGGGCAACATGCCATCAAGTGGTAGAGTGGTCTTGCGTAGGCACGTTGGCATGGAAAAGTCAACTCCCGTCCTATCAAAGGGCGGAGCAGGAGTTGTACGTGCTGAGGGCAACATGCCCATCAAGTAGTAGAGTGGTCTTGCGTAGGCACGTTGGCATGTAGAGCAGGTGCGACTAACATACTTCACAAGGTTGGGAAGGTTGGGGATGAAATAGGATGAAGATAGAATAGCATGGAGGGTAGAAACACCAGCATGGCTGTAGGTAGCTTGGTGAAGAGAGACTTGGCATGTAAAGGAATAAGTGAACAAGGCGACAAAGGTTTGGAGGGATCACGAACGCGAGTGTGCAGAGCGAGATGTCCAGCATCAGTGTAGGAAGGGATGAAACGTAGGAAAGGATGATTCTTGGGAAGGGATTTCTGCTTAGTGATAGCTTGAAAGGTGTCTGGATAAGACTGGAGTTGGGCTAGCTTGAAAAGCAAGGCTTTGGAGTCGGAGATCTCTTTAGGTAGAAGAGAGTTTATGACGATCTTGACAGGGGTCGAAGAACGTGAGTTTCGGAGGAATCGTCGAATCCGGGCAACAACCCTGACCAAAGTATGGTACGATGAGAACTTAGACCAAAGAGCGTCGAGGAAACGAGACTGTTCAGAATTCATGGCATAGGAGGTAGAGATAGTGAGACATTGAGAGGCTTCTTTCGGTTTGGAGAGCTTGTGAGAAGGCCACTTGTCAGGGGGCAGAGCAAGCCACGGGTATCCTGACCACCACAAGGTGGAGGTAGCCAGGTCCGGAGCACGGATTCCACGACTGGCAAGGTCAGTAGGGTTGAGAACATCTTCGAGATGCCCACGAAGAATCCGACAGCATGTCTCCTGAATCTGATCAGAACATCAGGCAAAGGTGGGTAGAGGTTAGGACCAGGGAGCAGTAGGTCGTTGAGAGAGGTACCAGTGGTAGATCTCGCTGAGGCGTCAAACACAGCACGAACTTTAGTCGTCGCGGATGAGTCCTTGAAAACACCATGGACAGGCAGGTAGAAGTGAGGTTTGACATCGAGTTCATCATGAGGGATGAGGTGAGCATGGCCCAAGGATAGGTACTCCCTGAGAACCACGTTAAAGGCATCAAGTTTGTCCTTTGAGGAAAGGGACTTCTCATTGGCAAATAGGCGAGACATGGCTTGTCTGCGTGAGTCTCCAAGGGGTGGAGGGTCTGTCTCCATGTGTAGGGTGACTGAGATCCGACCGTTAACAGTTCGGACGGTGTTGTTGAAGTGTTCGAGCACTTTTGCATCATCAGGTGACTGGGTGGGGGCTTCAGGAACTCTGTCTAATTCCCAAAGACGTGATAGGTTGTTCTGCAAATCATCAGGTACTGCTGAGGTTACCGCGAGAGTTGAGGAGCTTCCTTTTGAGATCGGTCCCGCAACGCTGATACCGAAGGGGGTGGCGATGATCCTGAGTTTGCCGTCTTTGTAGGTAGAGAGGACGATATCTTCCAAGTCCAGGTTTCCCAGGAACACATCAACTCGTCCTCCCAGCTCGGGGTCAGCCAATGACGCATTCTGCAGGGTGGCACTGGCTAGGATCTCATCCTTGTCTTCAGGGACAGTGGTACATACCAAGTGTGGTACTACGGCGAAGGTAATAGGTTGAGTAGAGTAGGATCTGGAGGATGATAGTAAAGTTGTAATAACATAATATTTGGAGTGTACCTGTTTTCCAAGGCCATTGAGGGAGACGACATGTGGATACCGTTGAAGTCGTAGGTTGGTGGCTAGTTCCTCGGTCATTAGCGAAACCGGAGTCGAGGTGGACCCGGGCCTTTGCAGTACGTCCGTCGTGGATCCAGGGTGGCGATGAGGGTGTTTGGGAATGAAGGATGGAGACTGCCAGGTTGTTCCTCAGGGGTAGGAGACACAGTAGGTTGAGGAGGAAGAGACATTGATGAAACATTGAGGGTAGCTGCATCTTTGTGCAGGAGAGTGTGGTGCTTACTACCACACGACTTGCAGGTAAATCGGCTTGGGCAATTCCTGCATCCGTGGCGCTCTGAAAAACAATTCAGGCACAGGTGTTTCTCCCTCACTAGCTTGTTTCTTCGTTCCACGTCGAAACCTGCAAAGGTATTGCACCTCATCAGCAGGTGAGCCTCTCCACAAGCTACGCACTTCATCGGTGTGCGTTTCTTAGGGGGTCCTCCCAGCTGGGGGGATGGAGAGGGTGGAGCTGGCCGTGAAGGAGGGGGCAGAGATGGTATTTTTCTTGACTGCACTGTAAAAACAGTGGTGGCCATATCCCACCAAACATGTTTCCCACCTTAGGTGTGATGTCACACCATGATGCTGGTGGTGGGACACTCCCACTCTATGGTGGGATTGTCCCACTTGACATCAGTGTGATGTCACACCATTATGAAGTTGGTGGCCATATCCCACCAAACATGTTTCCCACCTTAGGTGTGATGTCACACCATGATGCTGGTGGTGGGACACTCCCACTCTATGGTGGGATTGTCCCACTTGACATCAGTGTGATGTCACACCATTATGAAGTTGGTGGCCATATCCCACCAAACATGTTTCCCACCTTAGGTGTGATGTCACACCATGATGCTGGTGGTGGGACACTCCCACTCTATGGTGGGATTGTCCCACTTGACATCAGTGTGATGTCACACCATTATGAAGTTGGTGGCCATATCCCACCAAACATTGTGGAGTGTCCCACTTGATGCAAGATGTGATAACTCCCCCCCTCCTGAAATGGTTTCAAATATTAATTGTGTATATACTGTACAGCAATTAGAATTCTGGTAGGTGGTACTTCAGAGGGATCAAATCAAAGTCTGATACAGAGTACAAAGACAGAATGTGATGATCAAGAAAGTTCTCTTGGCCACAAATCATGATCGGAACAGGCCTTTCTGCCACCTGTTTCACATGATATGCATGATAGTGTGAATTAAATGAATACGTTTTAAGTACTTTACACACAAAATGACAAGTTGTGACCTCTGTGATTAGAATAGATAGAATAATTCCAAATACAGGAAGCATTGAGGAAGCAGAGAGTATAACGACATCTTGTGGTTTGTACTTCGTCCCGTTAATTTGAACCCATGAACTCCTACATGTACACAAAATACATGTGTTATATGTTTATACAACCATACCAGTCATGTGACTACAAACAAGAAAGGCTAGCATAACCCTAACCACAAGGAGGGGTATATAAATCATAACTAATTATCTAACTAAATAAATAAAATAACTTCAAATTTCTCTTATGGCTATTTGAATAACCTGCTGGGTACTATATATTGCGTTCGAAGGTATGTGCAAACTTCTTCATTGTAAATACCCTAAACTGAACACGTAGAGAGTGTGGGGAAGGGGGATCATAGAACACTAGAGGGGTCACTCTACTCTAGTGCTGGTTGACCCCAGGGTCAACGTACACTAGTGTCCGATGACCGGGGGGGTCATTCTACACTCCGACAACTACACTGTATATTCATGGAGTGTGCACACATACACTAAGTGGTGCTACATGGGCCTTTTCCAGTACCAGAATGGCTATCGGTTGACATCATTAAATGGTATCGTTGATAAGATGAGGTGGATAGTGAAATGCATATATACCTATATGCGACACAGGATTCAGTTTAGAGGGGAGGGGGGGATGGTTTTCCCTCAAACATTCAAACTCGCCACCCCCATTTAATATTTGCATGTTTTGACAGTATTATGGTAAGCTAAACTAAAAAATTACAGTATTTAGTTCGTTATTATTTCATGCTAATTAAAAATTCCCTTGTAATGTAATATGTTGCAGAAATCGTGGACTTGCCCAAATCTCCTCCTCCCCTACCCACTCACACACAAAACATAATTAAAAAACCCTGCACACCTGAAGTATCTCTTTGAGTGTAATCAATTCACTTTCATATATGAGTAATTCATACCACAATAATTTTATATCATACCATAATAAAAAACAACAACAACAATCTTTTTCGCCCAACCCACTGTCTTGTATTACTATCATGGTCACTACTGCATGTGCAGACTCTTACATTTGGATGTTGCTTTCTTCAGTTATAGTTGGTACAGCAGCACAGAGTTGTCCTGCATACGGCAATAGGTTTAGTTCAACAGGCCTCACTAATGAAAAACATCCATTTACCACAAAATTTAACAAACTGCAATGCATACCTGGTCCTGTGGTGAGCTCTTTCTGAGATGAAGTTCCTAAAGAAGCATTCTTGTAACAAGACCAACCCTGATGTCTTAAAGCTAAAGACTTTGGTACATTTTTGAAGTTTCTAATGCGCTGTATTATGGCTTTAAAATGACTGTTCTTTGCCTCAAATCTCATGCACCAATATCTGGTCATTGGCCCGCACTAGGATACACATATGTAGCTACATAATTGTAAAGTACATCATGTAGTAACCACAATTAAAGCCTCACCTTACAATCCACTTTGGTATGTGAATCATATAATGTTGTTTGGGGATAATTGGGCAGTGGGGGTAAAGCTCTGTAAATGTACATCTTCAATTAACGACGTGAGGTAAGCAGCGATGTTTCGAGATGATAGGGGTGAAAAGACTAGGCCAGTGATTTTGAGGAGTAGTAAGAAATTGAGCCAATAGTTGTCATTTTCTGGAATCAGATCTCCGATAATCAAGGGCAATAATCGAGCCAGGCACCACATCTGCGATGCTGTAATACATGTACAGTGTATGTGTATATTAGTAACATGTACACAGATACTTACCTGATTGTTTAAGGGAGTGGTCAGCTGACGATAAGTTGGACATGGTGCTAGGCTTGTTAGTAGCATCACTTGCACAGTATGGGAAGAGCTGTATCCGGGAATTTAGTGTTTCCAGGCTGAGGAAGCCTTGTGCAATCAATGACTTCAGTAATTCCTTGATCTCATACTGTAAAGTGCCCTCTAACATATCGTGCATGCAATCCGGAGGTAACCCCTCAGTCACATGAAAATACTTTAATGTATTTAAACTTGAGTCTCGAGTTAGGCCATACGTAGTTGCAACATGATCTGGGCATTCAATCTTGAGCAAGTCACAGTGTGCTTTGTGTGTTGCTTGGGTACGTGGTCTGAAGTCTGTAGCAAGGAACTAATAACAGACACATCAAGTCAGTCTCTCAAATCATCTATTTCACATACCTTCGTGTGCATATCGGCACTCACAGCCATGCAGTGCCTGCACTTTCTTAGAGCACTATTCAGTGCCTTGTACCCACCAATACTTTGGCTGGCCAAGTTATCAGCCGGAACCAATGCCAATGAACCATTGAAATTGTATGTTCTGCCTTTAAGATTTAAGTCTACTCCTTCGTCCTAAAGAAAACAAGAGACTGCTGAGTATACACTATATAACCCCACACTAACTTACTTTCTCCAGTTTTCCAATATCCTCCAGGAATGGTTCAAGGATTTTGTCGATCCCATATGTGTTGACATCAACTGTTTTGACAGCACAAACTAGTTGGATCATGTCCAATGAGGATCGGTATTGAGGTGAGAAATTTGCCAGTGTATAGTAGAAAACAGCTAGGGAAAAAACAAGGATTAAGTGACTACTACTGTGGGGTAGCCTATAGACACATCCTCCCAGATTCTTTGATTTAGGGAAGGAGCAAAGGAAGTACTATAAATTTGCTAGAATTGTTTTCCTGGTATCACAAATAACTATTGTATGACCTATGTATAAAATTTATTTTTATTTTTAAGTGTAATATTGCCATCAAGATGTGAGGCATATTATACATGTATATTGTGTCTTACCAATCTTGTGCTTCTTAGTGTAAGAACCCAACGGATTAGCAACTTCCAAATCATCATAGAAGAGCAAGATCTGTAGCGCCTCAGAATTTTGTGAGAACAATGGATGAGAAGAGCATGCATCTCCATCACAGTAGTCTCCCAAAAGACTGTCAGTTCTCTTATGGCCTCGTTGAACCTTATATGGAATTAATAGTAACAGCAAAGCAATTTGACATATTGAACTATTTAAATTAAGCCAAAAATAAATAAAATAAATACAAATAAAGAAGAAAAAAACACTTTAAAATTGTTTTTTACTTATTTTCCTTTTTCGTCTCTAAAAACAAAAGGACAGCAATCATTTAATGTATTAAGCATCCCACACAAAGAATTTGCAATTCAAAGCACAGTAGGTAAAATAAGTGTGAGGGGGGATTAAAATATTTATTATTATTATTATTATATACATATCATATATATATATATATATATATATATACGTAAATACCTCTTCCAATATCCAGTCAATCGACAGTAACTGCTGCAATGACTCCAAAAGAGGAATATAATAGGCACAATCCCAGCACAGCTTCAATCTGGTTTTACCTTTCACCTTCTTCCTTTTCAAGCTTTGTCCGAGTCTTTTCTCAACAGGATCCTACCATACACATTATTCAAAGTGTGATATATTTTTTACTAGTAACACATACCAATAGGCCGAACTCTTCCCTGTAGTATTTCTCTTGTAAATGTGCTGTCTCTAATCCCTCGAAGGGTCTAGTGGTAAAATTATCTGCATGAACTTGAAATAACTCTGTTATGCCTTCAACAATGTTGTTCAATGCCGTCTGGGTTACTCTGCACATTTCTTTAGTCTTTAAAAGAAAAAGAGCAGCACTTCGCTTCTTGTTTGGTAAAGACGTGTCTCGGCTTGCAGGTTCATCCTCCACATCTTCACTCACATTTGCACCATCATCATTTTCAGAAAAGCTTTCATTACCACAGGAGGCATTGCTAGTGTTTGGTGTTCTAGCCATATCTGCTTCATGTTGCCTTAGCAGGTGTTTTCTAAATGACCTATAGTTTGTGTAACTTCTTGCACATCCTCCAACTCCACAAGTTATACTAAAGCCAGGCTCAAACGAGTGGACGGCTCCAATATGACGCAGCACACCCTTCAAAGTCCGAGTAGCGTACCTGTAGCAAACTGTACAAGTGTACTTCATCTTTTTTTCCTGGTTGTGGCGAGTAGAGAGCTCACTCCTCCGCGGCACAGTGTAGCGTGTGGGTGTGGCTGAAGTGGGTGTGGCTGAAGTGTGTTTCTAAACAAAAATCACCTCGCTGACCGTGCGCATTTGTCTGTAACCATGGCAGCGAATACACACGGCGGTACGGGATCGCGAGCAGATATGGCACGTGTCTAGCCGTTCCCTACTTTTTCCTGCTTGGTGCTCCCTTGGTGTAGAATAATGGAGAGGCGAGTTCTGTTGTCGTACTTAGAAAGCAACAAGCCGGTGACAATCCCTGGTGATAAAGCGGGTAGCGACGTAAGCTACTTGAGAGAAAAGTTCCTAGCCAGTTTTGACTACTCGAGCAATGTAAAGCTTACAATCATATTTCAACGCTATGATAAGGAGTGGGAGATGTTTACTGACTTAGAGGATGATGCCACAATAGAGCACAAGGACAAGTTAAAGGTGGTAGTGTCTCCTTCTCTTACAGATTCCCAGTCTGTCTCTGCTGCTGAAACCTGCGAGGTTAGTTAAAGATTGTATTATGAAGTACCTCTAAAAATGCTTATTCATGCATTGCTTTTATATATCAAGCCTAGGATTTTTATTCAGGTTTAGTCACTTTGTTTCCATTGTTTTGCTTATGTGCTGTAAATTCTGTATAAATACTAGTGACAATTTCTTGCTCTAATAAGAGCAGATGTGAAATCAATTACATTATTTTGTGTATCTAGGTTGACGAGGGTGGCCCTTCTGATGGTGAGGTACATTGTCCAACTTCAATGACTCTGAGAACTGAGGAAAGTGCATCCCACTTATTTGATGACTTAACTGAGGTATGATAGCTACATTCCTCTCAACTTTACCTTTAGCTAACCACATTAAAAAATTTTGTAGATATGCTTATGCAACAATTAAGGAGCCAGTTATGTTTGACAAAGTCAGTAATTTCTGAATACAATCATGGCCAATTTCTTATTGTAAATATGTGGCATATGTTATACTTACAATAGTTTGATCATTTTTCGTAGCTGATGGAATGATAATTGACACTTTAATCCCTAACTACCGTAAGGCTGTTGGTGCTCCAGCAGAGTTTCACCCCTTTCACAGCGTGGCAAACTGGTGTCCATGTTATTGTAATTAAAGTGGGTATGATTAAGTATTACGAGATGTGGTTCACGGGGTGGGGGGGCATTATCAAGGTTTCTTGCTCATTTTTGTTTGCAATTATTCCTGCTATTGTCATCGTCTTATTTTCAAGTTAATAACGGTATATTTTATAGAAGACCATAACTTTATCGGCTAATGGAGCTAATTGTAAGCCCAGCACACTCACAGGAGCTGAAAATAAAACCTACATCATATAGGCGCTTTTGGAATCTATTTCCCACTTGTTTTTATTGTGCCCACCAATTAGGTACTGTGCAGTCAATGTTTATGTCTACAATATCCTCAATTATAAATAAGAGTAGAAAAAATGCTATTATGGTCAGATGTGTGTGATTGTATTAAAATGGATGCCTTTCTTGTAGTTGCGCTATTAAAGTGTTTTTGGGAGGGGGTGGAGGGGTATCGTGCTCAGATCTGCGCCAGTATGGCTAATTGTATATGAGTATATGTTATGTCTTTCAGCAGACCGTGTCTCCAGCCAGTACTTGTGATATTCAGCCATCAGCGAGTACTCCAATTATAACTCACTGTAAGTGTGGATAACTTTTGCGGTGAAACTTATTATTGTTGTTGTTTTTATTTATGAACTCCTCCAAGTTTTAGAGCCACTGCGCGAACCATTTCCGAGATAATACACAGAACCGCTCCATTCTGCAAGCATCAAAGATCCATTGAACATTGAGATTTGGAGCCCCAAAGGCGTTGCTAAGGGCATGCTCGCGTTAATTCCGTATTCAACCGCAACCCATATACTATTGCTTATTACCGCGCGTAATCCGCCGAGCTCAACAAAAGCTCTACTACTGTCTTCTCTTAGTCTTCTTGTCTACTGTGCAAAGGTGAGTGAGCCTGTCTGTAGTTCTATGTTGGTAGTAATAGGCTATCTTGTTACGGAAACAGCTTTTAGAAAGGGTAGGAAGTCTTTCCTTATTTCGGGGTTGTTGCTGGTAGCCATTTTTGCTGTATTTTTATTCCTTTTCTTTTAGCTTTGAGAATATTGGTGCTGCTGCTACCTGCTTATCTAGTGACGTACCATGGAAGTAGGAATTATAAAGAAAAGATAAAGGTAAGTAAGTCTGTCGTTAATCCAAGCAGTAATTTTAAGTGTTCATTAAATTTTGTATACCTATGCACTTACAAGTATTTCTAGTGCATGCACGCACATACTATTATTTCTAATCTGTGCATGCACAAACTTTTATTTCTAGTGCGTGCACGCACGCACGTACTGATATTTCTAGTGCGTTCACGCACGTACTGGTATTTCTAGTGCGTGCACGCACGTACTGGTATTTCTAGTGCGTGCACGCACGTACTGGTATTTCTAGTGCATCCACGTACTGGTATTTCTAGTGCGTTCACGCACGTACTGGTATTTCTAGTGCGTGCACGCACGTACTGGTATTTCTAGTGCATCCACGTACTGGTATTTCTAGTGCGTTCACGCACGTACTGGTATTTCTAGTGCGTGCACGCACATACTGGTATTTCTAGTGCGTGCACGCACGTACTGGTATTTCTAGTGCATCCACGTACTGGTATTTCTAGTGCGTTCACGCACGTACTGGTATTTCTAGTGCATCCACGTACTGGTATTTCTAGTGCGTGCACGCACATACTGGTATTTCTAGTGCGTGCACGCACGTACTGGTATTTCTAGTGCATCCACGTACTGGTATTTCTAGTGCGTTCACGCACGTACTGGTATTCTAGTGCGTTCTGGTATTCTAGTGTGTGCACGCACAAACTGGTATTTCTACACGCACACAATAGCAATACCACTGTACACGCACTAGTCTTACCACTGTGTGCACACACATACTAGTAATACCACTGTGTACACGCACTAGTATTACCACTGTGTGCACACGCACTAGTATTACCACTGTGTGCACACACATACTAGTAATACCACTGTGTACACGCACTAGTATTACCACTGTGTGCACACGCACTAGTATTACCACTGTGTGCACACACATACTAGTAATACCACTGTGTTCACGCACTAGTCTTACCACTGTGTGCACACACATACTAGTAATACCACTGTGTACACGCACTAGTATTACCACTGTGTGCACACACACTAGTATTACCACTGTGTGCACACACATACTAGTAATACCACTGTGTGCACGCACTAGTACTAGTGTTTGTTCATTCTAGTGTGCGGGCACACACTAGCAATACCACTGTACACGCACTAGTCTTACCACTGTGTGCACGCACTAGTATTATCAGTGTGCACGCACTAGTACTAGTGTTTGTTCGTACTAGTGTGTGTTTGTACTAGTGTTTGTTCGTACTAGTGTTTGTTCATTCTAGTGTTTGTTCGTACTAGTGTTTGTTCGTACTAGTGTTTGTTTGTACTAGTGTTTGTTCGTACTAGTGTTTGTTCGTACTAGTGTTTGTTCGTACTAGTGTTTGTTCGTACTAGTGTTTGTT
>WLWD01004573.1_pt1 | contig 36762 bp, 30 predicted proteins | sample 6712731 | NCBI WGS metagenome assembly WLWD01 (sample SAMN12718690, study PRJNA576275) | sponge metagenome | isolation source: marine sponge | host: Mycale hentscheli | place: New Zealand: South Island, Marlborough, Capsize Point | collected 2014-11-01 | reverse complement strand
ACCAACCCAGTTTTACTGAGATTCTCTCTAGTTAATTTTTTCCTGAAGTCTACCCTATGAAGTATTCAAGCTTATTCAAGTTTCTCGCACTTTTAAAGCACAATATATTTAATAGTAGATCATTCAATAATTACAAAATTTGAGTTGAATGGGCAGCAATTGAGATATTTGTCCTTTTGATCATAATTTTTATATTCATTTAGTGGGTGTGGCCAACCCTGCATTTACATTCTGAGGAGTTGGCTAGTATTGGTAAATGTTGTGAATTTAGTTTAAATATTGAGCGTGTCATTGATTAGGTAAGGGATACCTTATTAGTAAGATATACCATGTATTTGGTAAGGTAATTTATTGATTTGGTAAAGGGTAGCATGAACTAGCTGATGCAGCCACTGGCACAGAATGCCTACTGCTGACATTTTAATTTTTTCCAGTCATGTTGTTTTTTTGGTAGCTATATTACAGTTGAAGTGTAGTTTTTTATGAAGTGTAGTTTTTTAATCTTTTTGGGTGTTGATCCATGCATTATGCTTTTATAAATACTTATAATTTAAAATTTTAATGGTGAAATTTGTTACGATTTGTGTAACTAAGTATTATGGTGCATCCTCGTTTATATGAACTACTCAACATTCAGAGTGAAAGTAATTATATTTATTTTTATATTATTGTACTTATTCTTCTATGTGTTTCATATCTGAACTTTTCTATAATTCAAATGAATAATTTTAGATGGTTTGAACGAGCGAGAACGGACTGTATTTTTTTATTCTTTTAAAGTACTGTTTTGCCATCACTTGTTATTGACATTGTTTGTGTATTGTAGATGGAGTGACCAAGTTAGCATTCAAGGAAACAAACAATTGAAATTTTAATTCAAGTTTTAATTCATTTCATTTTAACATTACCTTTTATTGTTAAATTGATATTAATTTTTTTATTTTATATCGAAATGAATTAAAAAGAAGTTTTCAATGTGGTTATTCATGGTTGTCAATGTGGGTTAATGTAAAGGTTCCAGACATTGAATTAGTTACCAAGAAAGTTACAGCCTTATCAAGGTGGGTTTGGTAGAAAGTTACAGACTTTGTCATGGTGGTAGCCAAAATGGTGCAGACTTTTTCAATGTGGTTGCAGAACGGTACAGATTTGTCAAGGTGTTTAACAATTGAGTTTTCAGCCAGGTTTGAAAGGTTTGTAAGCTACCTTGTCAACAAGGCAGTTCCACTGTGTATCCCTAAGGAATCTATCTTATGATTGTGTGTCCTATAATTGTTCTCCCAGCCTCAATCTTACGAATTGTTGTCTTTTTTTTTTTTGTTATTATCACACTGAGTTGGGAATTTGTATATTACGTGCCATTAAAATCGCGTGATTTTTTTAAAAATTTGTTACTTAAAGTGGGAGCTTTATGCTTGCTATAGAGGAATTTATGAACAATAATAAACACACAACAACACACAATTTTTGTATTAGCGGAGGGGCATATTTTCACTCAAGCGATAATTATAACATAGAAGTATTTTTTTTAGTTGCCATAATCCTAATAGAGTATGGGTAAAGGGTATATAGCAGTCAAGTCTAAAGAGATTAAAAATGGGTAAAGGGTATTTGAAGTTGCAGGCAAGGTAATGAATTTTGGTAAAGGGTTTTTAGCTGGAGTAATAGTTTTGTTACAAACCCTACTAACCCGAACTTTGGAGTTTATATACAATTCTCATCTTACAAAACCTTGCATAAAATGAAGTTAGTTTTTTACAGGCCAGGAGAACAGTATAGGGGTTAGTCAATGGTTATTGTACCATTCACGTGGAAATTGTAGTGTAGAATAGAAGTCTGCATCTGAGTAGCTAATTAAAGTATAAGTTTAAGAAATGTTACCAATGCAGGCAGAAATCTTTGAGTTGAACCTATAAAGGTATTCAGCAACATTCATTTTATGCTGGTCAGGAACCTTCCAGGTTGACTAGACAGTACCATAGAAAAAGTACAGGATAGTTCATCTGTACTGGTGCAGGGCAGGAACCTTCCAGGTGGAGACTTAGAAGGTACTTAGAAAAAGTGCAGGAACGTTCACCTGTACTGGTGCAGGCCAGGAACCTTCCAGGTGGACCTAGAAGGTACTATAGAAAAAGTGCAGGAAACTTCACCTGTACTGGTGCAGGCCAGGAACCTTCCAGGTGGACCTAGAAGGTACTATAGAAAAAGTGCAGGAAATTTCATCTGTACTGGTGCAGGCCAGGAACCTTCCAGGTGGACCTAGAAGGCACTATAGAAAAAGTGCAGGAAAGCTCACCTGTACTGGTGCAGGCCAGGGACCTTCCAGGTGGACCTAGAAGGTACTGTAGAAAAAGTGCAGGAAATTTCATCTGTACTGGTGCAGGCCAGGAACTTTCCAGGTGGACCTAGAAGGTACTATAGAAAAAGTGCAGGAAAGTTCACCTGTACTGATGCAGGCCAGGAACCTTCCAGGTGGACCTAGAAGGTACTGTAGAAAAAGTGCAGAAAATTTCATCTGTACTGGTGCAGGCCAGGAACCTTCCAGGTGGACCTAGAAGGTACTATAGAAAAAGTGCAGGAAAGTTCACCTGTACTGATGCAGGATATGTGACCTGCTGTCAGAAATCATCTGACCTGGTACAGGAAATGTGAAGTACAGGCCATGCGCTCAACTGTCCTATAGAATTCCTGAAGTCAGGAAATTCCAGATTTTTTCCTGTGATACTTATTATACTTATTATTATAAGAATTATTATTATTACTATTATTATTATCATCGTCATTATTATTATTACTACTACTATTATTATTACTACTACTATTATTATTACTATTACTATTATCACTATTCTTAATTCTATATAACAAAACTAAACCCTCCAGATTGATAAACACCAACTATTCCTCCCAAGAATTTCACACAATCTTCTCTTAATGAACCAATGTCCCTTCTATTCTATTACCCCTTACCTTATCATACTCCTTCAGTGACTGGAGAAACTTCATGTCTCCAACCATCCTCTTGGATGGCCCCCAGAAATCCTCAATCATCTTACCAGACCCAGACGGGTCAGGGATTCTGTCGGGCTTCACCTTCTTTAAGATGCAGACAGCCTCCATGACCAACTTCACACCTGCTGGAGGGTTCTTGGACGTCTTTATGATGGTTATGTCCTGTACATGTGACATGAGATAAACTATGAGGTACTATTATATACCCATTACTGTAGGATCTGGGGGAGAAGTCTATTCTAGGTGGGGCATATGTCCCCATTTGCTCCTCCCACCTTAAATGCAGAAATGCTTAGTATTTCTGTTATTATGGGCTTGAATGTGTTAGAATAATAAGGAAAGACAAAAAAAACAAAAAAAAAACAAAAAACAATAACAACAACAACCAGGGGCAGATCTAGCGCTAATGACAGGTTGGGGCCCAAATATGTTTAGGTCAAAACTCACAAAATTTTTAATATATTTATAATTGATTTCACATGATTTGAATATTAATGTATGAGTGAAGAGACCAAGTTAGCCTGTAAACAGTATTGTCCTGTATTGGTACATTCATCCTCATATTTTTTTTTTATTTGGTTGGAGAGGGGGCGGGACTGGCCCCCATGGCCCCCTCCGTTGGATCCTCCCCTGACAACAATAGGATAGGAAAGAAAATAGAGAGAGACTTGAGTAAGATGATGGCTGACAACTGTGATCTCTCTCTCTCTCTCTCTCACACACACAAACATACAGCAGGAGTAAGTGTATTGAGGGCACTAATGGCAGCTTCCAGTATCGGTATGGCCTCCGCCAGCTCAGAGTCACACTCGTCCTTAATTGCCTTGGCAGCCATAGTCTGCTTGTTAGCCACCTACTCGTCCGCCTTCACTACCATCTCTTTGTCTGCTACTTCCTTGGACTCCTTCTCTATCACCACCATCATCTTAGACACCTGCACACACACACATTCGTGATCGTCTAACTATTGGTAAAGCTACGTACATATGCACGTATGATGTAGATGTATGTGGGCATGTAGCTATAGTTATAATTCATAGGGCTTATTCCCTGAATATTATATTACATATCTATGCTTTATGATCTATTAGATAATCCCTCACTTAAAGCTAGGAAAAAATTTGTCAATTAGTTGTTAAGGAGCAAACCTGCAGTTACTGATTACTATATTAAATCAGCTCATAAATTTATAGCATATCAAATGAAGAAAATTGAACAAAATAGCTGTAATAAGAAAATAAAAATGTATACAGAAAACTTAAAATTTCTAAACAGTGCACATGTGAAATGACATGCATTCTGTGGAATGATCCACAGATTCCTAGTCCACTTTACTTCTATTCTAGATTTCTCCAATTGAGGCTACAGTTCTTCCAACTGTTCCTGCATGCCAGCTACTTGTGCACTGGCAGAGTCCAGCTTCTCCAAACCAGTCTCGTAACGACGCTTCAACTTTATAACCTCGTTACGCTTCTTCGCTAGTAGAGTTTTGTAAGTTGAGATAAGCTCCAAATAAGAGGTCAGAGTGACGTAATTACGGCACTGCAAATCGTTCAGAAATTTCGTTGAGAGGGTTCTAGTTGTCTGATGGAAATCTTTGCACATGTCCACACAGTTCTCCTTCACTTTGTCGTCCATTTCCACATCGTCCAGGAACCTACGGGCGACAATAGTGAGGGCATCATCCGGCCAACTCTGGAACTAGTCGATGGTACAACAATTCACTAAGGAAGGAAATTTACGCAGCCGGGTTCGAAGGGCGTCTCCAATGGGGCTCATGGCCAACACAATGTGGATCTGGTCTTGCACACGCTCAAAGAACATGTTGAAGAGGGCCAGAGGAGTGCCGTCTGTCTGCTTGCTCTTCTCCCGACCTCTGTGTTAAACATGTAGTATACCATAGCAGAGCATGTATTGTTATAACACCCTAAACTTTAGTAATACTCCACATGGCTGAGAGAGATAATAATAGATAAGCTTTCACAGCACAGAGTGCTATCTCCGACACTAATTTGTTAAAAGTATGTAGGATAAAATAAGTAAATATGGAAATAAAAAAAAAACCCTAGTGTTTTTGTCTCATAAGCTAATTTACAACAACAAAAAAAAGGTTATTCCCTATACATCAAAATGTTTCATTAGGAGTAATTGAGTGAGGTTGTATTTCACCTGGTATGTATATAAATCATTTGGACTCTCACTTGATTAAAAAAAAAAAAAAAAAAAAAAAAAAAATCGTTAAATTTTAACCCTATAGAGCAAAAAGCAAAATAAGAGTTAATTGAAAGAACTTAATTATTGTTTTATTTATTTTAAAAGGTGTCATCTTAAATAAATTGAACTCTCCTTTGGTAAAAAAAAAGAAAAAGAAAAAAAAGACAATATTAAATTTCAACCCTATTCTCTTCACCGGCTCACTGAATCTCCTGACACACTTACTTGTCTATCTGCCTCATCTTGGAGCAGATTTCATTCTTCTCATCAATGGCAAACATATTGGGAACTTCTCCAGAATTGAGCAGATATTGATGTCCTCCAGGAAGTTCTCTTCCTTGATCTGAGTGTCCGTAAACAAGAACACAGCTGGTGAGCCTTCCGAGCCTTTGCGCAAGATCTTCTTGAGATCTTTTCTCCACTCCACTGAAGTATAGCCTCTCCCTATCTCCACCTAAAGATGTGACAGAATATCAATGAAATCACTAGGCAATTACATGTAACAGCTGATAATATTAATTATAAGTACACTAATACAGACAGACTAGCCCAGAATATAGAATTCAATGATTAGAGTAGCATAAATACAAGTTATCAGTTTCTAGTTTATCAACCAATTTTTTTGTTTTATATGCGAATAAAATATCACCACATATGTATGAATGTATGACATATGTAGCGAGATTTAACTGAGTGTGTTTGCCACTCGAGCATACATACTTATATGTTCAAGTGGCAAACACACTCACTGAAGTACACAGCTATAGAGATAGCTAAGCAGGCTAATTATATGGTATTAAGAATATTGGATTTGGCTATAGAGCAAAAGGCAAAATCAGAGTTAATTGAAAGAACTTATCAATGAACTAAATTACTATTTAATTTTATTTAAAAGGTGTTTTCTTTATGCAAATCTGACCTGGAATATCTCGTAGTCTGCCATGTATGCTGCCAGTCTGGTCAGAGACTGTCTGCCACTCCCTCCAACACCCACCAGGAGGGCGTGGCTACGAGGCTGTTTGATTATGCAACTGATGCGACTAACATGCTCAATGGCAAACCTGCAGTTGAAAAATATACAAAATAAAAATATGAAATCATGAAACACAAGTATTATCATGAACCGGTGATACTTAATACAACACAGAAACAAATAGGTTTGATAATACCTTACTCACTAGTGTATAATACATACAACTGAAGGTTAACGATAGGGAAGATCAATTGGTATTATATTATTATGCTACTGTGACAATTATATGAAGAAAAAAAACCCCAATCATTGCTGGGCATTGTAATATTAGAGTGGAAGGTGTACACACAGAGAGTGAATATCTGACAGTACCGGACGCTAAAATTAACATCATAAATACAGTGCTACGATGCAACTGACTAAGCATTACATAATCAGGGTTTATTTCAGAGTTTTTCCCAAATGGGCGTGGCTTTGTGAAGGGGGGGCAATTATTAATTATTATATTCATTTGTAATGTCAACTTTGATGTATTTTGACTAAGGAGTGCCCAGATTTTACTACAGCACATAGCAACAATACCAAGTTAATCTTATTTCAATGCCTAACATTGTCTATTTTTTTTGCCTACAACATTTCCCCCATTCTTTAACTACTGTCCTATTGTTATTTGTTTAATACACATCAATTTAGGTGTACTAAAATGGAAACTAATTCCTGGAAAAAAATTATCAAGTGCACACTGTCTAGCTTAAGAACTAATTTGAAGGCTTTAATGGAATCTTCCAATGCAGCTGCTTGAAAATTCCTATTAATGCTTCTCAGAGGTGCCTGACTTAGCTATTGACAGGATATATACTCATGCCATTGGTATGGATATCAGAAAATACTGCAAGCGTGCACAGCAACAGAATGTATCGTTAAAGTCCTCCTCTGCTGATAAAGATGTATTACATCTAATGGTGTAGGTGTTATTACTTCTGGTGGTGTAGGTGCTACTACTTCTGGTGGTGTAGGTGCTACTCCTTCTGGTGGTGTAGGTGCTATTCCTTCTGGTGGTGTAGGTGCTACTACTTCTGGTGGTGTAGGTGCTACTACTTCTGGTGGTGTAGGTGCTACTCCTTCTGGTGGTGTAGGTGCTACTGCTTCTGGTGGTGTAGGTGCTACTCCTTCTGGTGGTGTAACTGCTACAAACATGGATGAAATGCCTGGTCCAAGTAAAAGGGTATGTAACGCTGACATAAGGAGATACAACAAAAAATGGGAGCACACTTATCAGTGGCTACTGTATGACTAGGATATCAGTGGCTACTGTATGACAAGGATATCAGTGGCTACTGTATGACCAGGATATCGATGGTGCGTTTTGTAGCATAATGTCAGAAGTGGGCACAGCATTCCTCTACAACCAAAGGTTCAGGTGGTGTTTGGGTAGATAAACCTTTCAAGAATTGGAAGAAAGCGCTTGAAAAAATGAAGGCCCATGGTGCAAGCAAAGTTCATTTAGACAGCTGTCAAGCCTCCCTACTCTCTCATCAAGCCAAGAAGCATGGTACAGTAGCTCAGCAATTGCTAGAAATTAGCGAGACACAATGGTCCAAGAACAGAGAAGCTATCAAAGCTTTCATACGGTGTGCACATTATCTTGCTCGTCACCATATAGCACACACAACCAATTATGATGATTTGGCTGGTCTGATGGTGAGTTGTGGTACTGCTCCATCACTTTCAGAGTTTCTGAAGGATGCTGCTGATAATGCTACCTATCACTCTACTTCAGCTGTTATTGGCTTTATTGAAGCAATTAGTGTATGGGTTGAAGAGCAGTTGCTCAGCAGGCTCCAATAGGCTCCTTATTATGCCTTGATGGCTGATGAGTGCACTGATGTGGCGACAGTGGAAGAGATGTCTATTCATTGCCGTTGGATAGAAAATGGGTTGCCAGTAGAGCACTTTATAGATATAGTTCCACTGAAGGGCACTAATGCTGAGAGCATTTATTCTGCTTTGGTTTCAACTTTGAAACAAAAAACATCCAGTTGTCTTCAATGATTGGCATGGGGTTTGATGGCGCTGCTCCTTTTTCTGGAAAGAATAGTGGAGTTCAGGCCAGGCTAAAGCAGCATGCTCCACATGCACTTTATGTTCATTGCCGTGCTCATCAACTTCAGTTAGCTTGCATTCAAGCTGCGAAAGCCACGAAAGGTATTGATCACGTTTATGCCACACTAACCTCACTGTGGAGTTTTTTTCACCACTCTCCAAAGTGTGCACAGGCTTTAAAAGAGATACATAACGTTTTAAATTTGCCAGAATTAAAGGTGGTGAAACCTTCAGACACACGCTGATTATCCCATGAGCGATGCGTAAAAGCAGTGAAAAAGAGTTACAGTGCAATTGTGCTGGCTTTAAATAGCATCTACAATGATAGTCACCGACCAGAAGCACTAGGTCTGGTTAAAATACTATCTAAGCCATCTACTATTTATGCCATTTTTCTGCTTGACGAAGTTCTACCACAGACTGCAGGACTGAGTAGAGTACTGCAATCTGTGTGTCTTGATCTTTCTGTCATCTCTACTTTGGTTGATAATACATTGCACGTTCTCGATGAAGCGATGGAACCTGCAGCCAACTGGATACTACAACTTCAAGACGCTCGTGAAGAATTATCAACTATTGAAGTCAATGTATCCGCTACAGATGCACTTGCATTCCTTCGATCAACTGGCAAACCTTTTGTGTTGAATCTTAAAGCCAATATTTCAAGTAGATTTGTCTCACAGGACATTGTTTCAGCCTTTTCTATTTTTGATCCAAAGAAAGTACCCAGTATTACCTCACCTGACATTAAAACCTACGGTGAAGCTCTTCTGAACAAATTGATTGCCCACTATGGAGTAACAAAGAATGCTATCACCTTAGCTGGTTTAGAATGTGACAAAGAAGCCATTGTGTCTGATGAAGCAATCACAGAATGGAAAAATTACAGACGCTATCTTGCTCAAAACAAGAAAAATACCATTCTAAATCAGTTGCAAGAATTAACAACCACAGAACTGATGAGTGCTATGTACCCAAACCTTAAGACACTTGCAAGTATCTGTCTAACAATGCCTGTAACTACAGCATCTGTAGAGAGAAGCTTTTCGCATATGAAAAATATCAAGTCCCGGCTACGGAGGAACAGGCTGTCTGAATTTAGCTTGTCACATTTAATGAGGATATCTTCAGAATCTCCTGAACAATTGTCTGACAATGAATTAGAACAAATTATTGATGTTTGGAACAGAAAACATAGAAGAATATCAGTATAATTAAAACCTGTATTTTGTCTTTCTCACAAATCAATGCTGATTCATGTAGTGTGAAATCAAGTTCATGATAACAAATGATGGAAGAGACTATTATAGTTCATCCTAGGTGAGACTTGTAAATTATATTACCTATGTGCGTGCACAGTAATAGTACTACGTGCATGCACAGTGTTAGTACTATGTGCGTGCACAGTGTTAGCACTATGTGCGTGCACAGTAATAGTACTACGTGCATGCACAGTGTTAGTACTATGTGCGTGCACAGTGTTAGCACTATATGCGTGCACAGTAATAATACTACGTGCATGCACAGTGCTAGCACTATGTGCGTGCACAGTGTTAGTACTATGTGCGTGCACAGTGTTAGCACTATGTGCGTGCACAGTAATAGTACTATGTGCGTGCACAGTGTTAGTACTATGTGCGTGAACAGTAATAGTACTATGTGCGTGCACAGTGTTTGTACTACGTGCATGCACACTAAGAGTACTACGTGCACGCACAGTACTTGCACTATGTGCGTGCACAGTAATAGTACTGCATGCGTGCACAGTGCTAGCACTATGTGCGTGCACAGTAGTAGTACTATGTGCGTGCACAGTGTTAGCACTATGTGCATGCACAGTAATAGTACTACGTGCATGCACAGTGCTTGCACTATGTGCGTGCACAGTGTTAGTACTATGTGCGTGAACAGTAATAGTACTATGTGCGTGCACAGTGTTTGTACTACGTGCATGCACACTAATAGTACTACGTGCACGCACAGTACTTGCACTATGTGCGTGCACAGTAATAGTACTGCGTGCGTGCACAGTGCTAGCACTATGTGCGTGCACAGTAGTAGTACTACGTGCATGCACAGTGCTAGCACTATGTGTGTGTGCACAGTGTTAGCACTATGTGCATGCACAGTAATAGGACTACGTGCATGCACAGTGTTATCACTGTGCGTGCATAGTAATAGTACAACGTGCATGCACAGTGTTAGTACTATGTGCGTGCACAGTGTTAGCACTATGTGTGTGCACAGTGCTAGCACTATGTGCGCGCACAGTAATAGTACTACGTGCATGCACAGTGCTAGCACTATGTGCGTGCAAAGTGTTAGTACTATGTGCGTGCACAGTGTTAGCATTATGTGCGTGCACAGTAATAGTACTTCGTGCGTGCACAGTGCTAGCACTATGTACGTGCAAAGTGTTAGTACTATGTGCGTGCACAGTGTTAGCATTATGTGCGTGCACAGTAATAGTACTTCGTGCGTGCACAGTGCTAGCACTATGTGCGTGCACAGTGTTAGTACTATGTGCGTGCTCAGTAATTGCACAGTAATAGTACTACGTGCGTGCACAGTGTTAGTACTACATGCATGCACAGTGTTAGTACTATGTGCGTGCACAGTGCTAGCACTATGTGCATGCACAGTAATAGTACTACGTGCATGCACAGTGCTAGCACTATGTGCGTGCACAGTAATAGTACTACGTGCATACACACATTGGATTGCCAGTAAGCGAACACTCGATTGTGAGCAGTTTTAGGTTCAGAGGTAAAAACAAAGGCTCAACCTTCACGAGGTAAAGTCAAAAGAACTAAACAAGAGGAAATAATACTAGTTTAACAGCTTTTAAATCAGAATATAGCTAGATAATAGAGTTCAAAACACTTTCTCAATACAATAAATATACCATGAGCTGACAACTGTGACCACTGGGTTGCTTGAATTACACCCAGGCCTAAAATAGGAAAGGAAAGTAGGCACTCTGGAAGTTTGGTTGCTCCATTCATTGTCCAGATGAACTCCTAACGTTCTCTAGCCTGTGGCAATAGAAATTTGGAATAATTGGCCTAAACTTTCTCTCATTCTGGAGGGAGACATCTGGATCATAAATGTATCCATGCAAATAACATACATACATATCAGTGTATAACTAAAGGTAAACACAATGGTATACTCTGGAACTCTATCTAATGCACAGTAGTGTATATCCAAGTGACTGTTACATTCTAAATGTATATTGTGCATAACCTGGGGTTTCATGAATGTTCAAGTTCACCCTCACGAGAGTTGAGCTCTCTCTCTGCTCCCGAGTTGTGTATGTTGTGTGTATGTTTGACAGTCCCCACTTATCTTGAACACTGTTGTGCATTCCACAATTACCCTCATTCCTGTACATAACTGTGGTGTGCATTCAGTGTATTATTATTATTAGAAGAAAAGTGTTGGGAGTTCTGTTGGGGTCTGTGATAGCTAACGTTTGCTAGCTTTATTTTACTGTAGGATAGAACTCAGCCTTACAACCTCGGCTTAACAAGTCGCTGCATGACTTTGTACGTTCAACTGCTTCATCCCCAAAACATGAATGCAATTTGAAGTTGTTTGTAAATTATTTGACATAAAACAACATACAATAAGTTCAGATGATCTATTGAACTTTGGGTTAAGAAAATGCTTGATGTGTTCTCCATCACCATCCAATCTCTGGCTCCTGTCACATCTACACACTTCATCCAAGTCCTGTTTACTTCTTATATACTTTCTGCCTGAACAATGAGATAAGCTGGTATTATTCGGAATTATGCATAATGACCCATAAGGTGTAATATTTAGAAAGATACTGTTTAACGGCTTCTATGGCTTCCGATGCAATCAGCTCTAAGTATTTTACTAAAAACTCTCCCTTGACATAAATGAAAAAGTAAACTAAAATTGTAGTCAACACACCCACAAATTCAAAGTCATTCAGAGTTTGTGAATGAATGGTCGTAACCGAAGACTAATTTCACGACAAGTGGAAAATAGCTGCTGCCAGTTTTGTGACCAACTTTCCTGAAAACTCTGCAGAATGAATTCCAGAAACTTAAAAGAGTACAAAAGAAAAAACAAACAAAAACAAACAAACAAAGAACAAAACAAGAACAAGGAAATAATATCCCATATATAAAAAAAGTTATTAGCACCATAACAAATGGGAGGGGGGGGGGGGGGGGGGGGGGGAACCATAAGGAAAAGTTGGCTATATAGAGATAAATAAGATGAGTACTGTTTATTAGTGATGCAGCTGAATTCAACTGCATAGGATATACAGCATATTGTTGGAGTACTGCTAGATGCTATCCTGAGAGGTCATCTTCTATCAACACATACTGTGGCACAGACACACACACACACACACGGCAATGATAGAAGCTAGACTGATTCTACTATACCACTCATAAAAATAAAGAAGAGAAACTATTTTCTTTGTGCAGCTACTTCTTTGAATTGGAATACAAGGAGCTAGAGGTCAAAGGGCATACCTGGATACTCCTTTTACACTTGGACATTCAGAAGGAGATTGGAATATGGTAAACAAGGCCACGGAGTTTATGTATGGAGAATTGCATTGAATTGCCAACACAGTTACTATAATTTCAGATAAAAGTTCATAATTATTGCTTGAGTAAATTAACTATTATGAACCTGTAAAAATTCAGTAGAAGTGATAGACACTCCCCATAGGTAAACAGTAATTGGAATTGACAGCCATCACACATACAAAAACATAACAAAAAACAAACAACTAAAAAATTAATAAATAAACAAGTCAAATATAAAGAACATGAATATGCAGAAAATACACTTACGGGGTATAAAATATCATAAAATCATTTTACAAAGTTCACTCTGTCTTCCCCTATATGCATCCCAAAGAATAGCCAATTTAAATAAAGCACCAATAGTACAAACCCTCAGCGCTACTTAAACAAGTTAGCTATTGCAAAATAATCTCAGATTGAAAGAATAATTTATTGAATACTCTAATCAAGCATCAATATAGCTCAAGCAATGATAATGGTATGTCTTCATAAGAGACAACTCTACTAACTTCACAGTGGCATATAGCAAACTGCCAATTAATTAAATGCTCACGTGATTATGATGTAACAATAATAGGGGGCATAATCCACAAAAGCTAAGACATACACAGAGCTGAGGTTTCATATTTTCTCATAACTCAGCTTGAAATTAAAGTATCACTATAAGGGGTCTTAAATCATCGTTCTGAGTAAGTTCATAGTACCTAAATCAATGGTTAATTGCCAATAATCTACAAAATCAGAGTGTGACAGACAGACGGGATGACTACTATAACCCTCGCAGTCTTGCACGCTGAGGGTTGATAACACAATGACAATTGCAGTAACATTAAAGTATAGTCTTGTAATTGTTCATCACTCCCACTCAAATTTTACATGAAACCCTAGTTCAACTCAAGCTCTGCTATAAAATGTGCAATATTTGGAACTAAGTACTTTGTGCCTATGGAAAAAGCCTTGAAGATAATCTTCAGTACAGCTACATACAACATATCCCAAAAATGTCTTGAGACCCTAAAACTCATCCAATCACACACTATTCATAGAAGGTCCCAACCCTTAATCTGGTTTTTCTTTACTGCACTCTTTTTCTTTACTACACCAAATACTAACAAACTGTCTCACCAAAGCCATCCTTCTAAATGTTTCACGATGCTGTTTTATTTTTTCTCGTGCTAACTGAAAAATTATGGTAAATCCCAGGTGCTTTGTCTTGCAATCAATAAAACTTCTCGTGTATATACATAATTATATATATATATGTATAATGATTACAGTGCCAACTTAGAATAAAAAATTAGGATTGCAAAAGCAGAACATGAAAAAATATAAAAAAGAAACTAGTAATTACATTGGGAAAGTGACCTTTCTCATTTCCATAATTTGTACATTAGTGCAATTGTTAAATTTCTTAATTTTCAAACTTTTAATCGAACCTAAATCCCCGAATTTTAAAATATTAATACTTTTTTATTACCAGAGGAGAGTGAAAATAAAGCCTGAGAGTGAAATATCTCGCCATATCACACTGATGAGTGAAATAAGTAGTTTGTTCTACCCTAGATATCTTCACTGTTGTAGCTAGTACTAGAGGACTAGGAACTCACAGTTAATGTTGGTTGTAGGGGCTACCCACAACAAATATGTGTGAAACAATTTCGAAACAATGCCTGGAAAACAACAACAACAGAGAGCTGTGGAGAAAGAATAGGAGAGACGTTCTTAGTTAGGTCTTACAAACTTAGCGGAATTAATACTCTACTCTTTTAGTGGTGGTGGTGGTGATAAGTTAAAATGCTCATGCACCATTTGCCATGCACCATTTGTCATAGCTATGTGCCTTACATAAAATATTTAATACTTGAAAATTCATTACCTAATAGTCCAGTCACTTAGAATATACAATGCAATGCTATAACTACTAGAGCTCTGGTACAATAGATTCTTTTTAACACAGTGTACTTTGGAAGGTGGTTAGCTTATTTATAGAATCTCCACAGAGAGCACGACATTGAGAATATCAACAAGTAGGCATGATTACTGTACCCATTCAAATTACAGAACCGCTCTTATGATAGAACCACATTTCAGTGATGTCATTTTCTTCCTTGTTCCATATATAAACCAATTCATATTTGTATATCTTATTGAGGTGCTTAGTTAAATATAATGAACATGGTGACCCTTGACCTTATCACATTGTTCAGCCAAGGTGAACAGCAGAACAGCAAAAGAAATATCCAGCAATCTTTTGGGTATAGAGTACCTACTTTTGTCCCAACTTTGGGTCGTTTAATTGTACACCAGTCTGATTTTGTTAGCTCCAATTTTTAAGAAATGTTGAAGGTCAGTAATTATTTCCATTTCCTGATATGAATATTTTTATTTTTGGTGCTGCACATGGAATAATAATATTGACTACAACATACATACCATTTCCTATCCACAACTGGCCAACATAGGTCTTCTAATCTGTTCCCATTCAATGACTGATGCTTCTAATTTGTAGGTGATGGGCTCCTCCAGTAGTCTAGTTTCAATCATCTCTATAAGTGCCTGTTTGAAAAAGCCCGAAGACTTCTATCCTCTTCGGTTGAACGCTGGAAGCACAAACCAATGATGAGACCCGACTATTAAGCAGATTTTTTTGAAAAGGAAAATGAACCGATAGGGTGGGGCATTAGCTACGTAGAAAATGGCAATAAAATAGTTGCTATGGTTTCGAGCTCAAAGTATTGCATGCACGTTTTTACAGAGTGCCAATTTGGCCCCTTCAAACAAAGGAGAAGGGCGTGATATTTTGGCGAGTGCGATACTGTTGAGGGCGTGGTATTTTGACGAGTAACTGAACAATGGCTACAGGCGGTTCTCGCGGGTGGTCCAGAAGCTTTAGGAGTGATCCTCATTTGCAGCAGTATTTCTTGGATAAAGTTGTAACTACAGGGAAGACCCTAGGACGTGGATCGTACGGCTCCGTAGAGGAAGTAAGCCAGAAATATTTTTCTATGGCCAGAAATTGGGAAGAAAGTTTGCAAGCTGCTAGCTATGTTTGTGTGTCTTACTAGCTAAGGAGATAATTAATAACTAGTGATGTGCTTGAGCACAAATAGCGAGTGAGCTGGTCTGTCTGAAATTTAAATTTGAATGCTATCTGCGAATAATTTGTTAGTTGAATAAGTTTACTTGTGCTATTGTTTAACAACACTCAACAATTTTATGTATACTTGTTTACTGGACATGCCAGCATAATACTTGTGTTGTATTCTCTTTGTGACTTGACTTTGGACAAAGGAATACAAGGAGCAATCAGATTTCCAAGGATGATTAGGATCGAGAAACCAACGTTTAAGTTTGTCACACTTCCAAAGTACCCTCCATGCTAAATGCTCTGTTGTGCCTGAGGTCTAGTATAGATAGAGCATTACATTGTATTCTTTTAGTGACTTGACTATTGGATATTGGATTTTAGAGTAAGAACAAAACTGTTACTTGGCAGTGAATTAATGTTAGCAAATTACTAATGGCCAATATTGCATTGGCTTGGGTAAGATTTCTCACAACCAGTAAAGAGAGAGAAACAAAGCAGAATTTATTGCTATATCCTGTTGGAAATTTTCCAACTACATCTCTTCTTTACTGGCCACTAAAGGTCAGATCACCTCTACCAGCTAATGTTTTAACTTGTCACAGCCCAGTAGTCTGGCAGCTAAAGTACAACAACTTAAGAGTGCTGACACATAGCAAGGCCTGAGCGCCTTTATAGTGCACTCCAGCTGAATAGTGTCATGTTAACAAATTAGTGCCCGGTGAAATGCAGCTGCGCCTCATCCACAACTATTTGCGTAGGATTAGGGTGGGGGGGAGTCAACTTATAATTGAAAATCCTCGTGCTCTAAAGTAATAGATCCAGATTTTTCTCTTGGGTACTGCTCAGGAATGGACGAACTGCTATGGTTCAAACTTTGCCAGGATTAAGGGCCAGAAGGGGTCGACCTTATAACATTGAGATATTTTTAATATACGGAATTTTATAGAAATTATCGAGCAATAGTTCACATGGTAAGGTGAGTAAATAGATAAGTAAAATAGAATTCAACAAAAACTCAACATTATGGCATACACGCGAGGGAAAGAAAATGATATACAAAAGATTGGCTTCTAAACTACGGCGGTAGATGTGCAGAACTGCCGTGAAGTCCAAAATGGTGATGGGGGTATTTCTTGAGATGAGATCCACTTCCAGACTTCCTTCCTGGTAGGTGCTTTCTCCTAGTAGTACTTGCTGGCCTGCATAAATAAAAATAACTGAATCATGTAAACAAGAAAATGACGAGTGAATATGAATAGTTAAATTCAAGCTGAAGGCCTTTGGCCTGAACACGATGTGTACCTTACTCATTGTTCTAGACCTTATTTGGATGTATTGACAAGCCATCACGCCACCATGAATATAATTATCTCTTATGAATGCCATTAGCCTGAAACCATAAACCACAGTCTATACTCCATGCACTAGCTGTGAATAAGTACTGTGCCTGTTCATCCCATTCCTCATTATACAAACATACCTAGTAATTTGCAGACACTGTGTAAAATTCACTTGTTTGAGGCTGTAAGTGTTAATCATATTCATACCCATGTGTATCTCAGGGTCTATGTCATCTCACTGGTCTGTGTAATGTTTATGTGTTGTATATTGTTTGTTCCTAACAGGATTAGTTAGGCACTGGTTGACCTTATTAAGCCTTATTGAGGCCCCAATATTCACCTTTTCCTTCAATCTTAAGTTTGAGGAAGTTACACCCATTGAACATTGACCATAGTTGGTTTTAAGTTGAGGCAAAAATATTGATAATCATCATTATGTAGTTAAAATAAGTGTTTGACAAATTATGCAAGTCACATGATCTTTAGGAAAGCTTTGTATTTTCTACACTTCATATCTAACCAACGTGATCTTTTTAATTTTATTTTTATTATTCTTACTCTATGTTATATTACAATAGCTTCATTTTGAAACGCAGTATTACTATTTTTTTGCAGGTGGAATACAACAAGGTCTCCTGTGCAGCCAAACGCATGCATGACCTTTTATTGGACCCTATAAATGAGGGAGTTCGAAATACTATCGAGAAATATCAACGAGAATGTCAACTCATGGCAGGTCTCCGACATCCTAACATAACACAGTTTCTTGGTCTGTGTTTCCTTGAGGGATCAGAGCTACCTCTACTGGTGATGGAGAGACTAGAAATGAGTGTGGACGACCTCCTCGAGTGTGCCCCTAATATTCCACTTCCAGTAAAGGTCTCTATTCTCACCGACACATGCAGTGGACTCGTGTACCTACATGGTAGGCCTTCACCAATAGTCCACAGAGACCTAACAGCAAGAAATGTTCTACTCACCTCATCTCTGACAGCCAAGATCACAGACATGGGGAATTCTCGTATACTGGATCTGAGGCCAGCTCGACTAGCTCAAACCATGTCTAAACTTCCAGGGACCTTAGTGTACATGCCACCAGAGGCCCTCACTGAGACCCACAGATATGGACCATCTCTTGACATGTTCTCCTTCGGACATCTTGCTCTATATGTGCTGACACAGGTATGTTAATGTACTTTGTTTTTACTAGAGTAAGTTACAGGTACACAAGCACAACTAGTTGGAAATATTATATTATTATTTTCTGCTGAAAAAAAACTAAAATTATTAAATTTTCACTTTTCGAATGATGGGTTTCCTAGAGTAATCACCAATGCCTCCTTACCCATTAATTGTAAACCTAACAATCCCTACTGTAAGATTTTTTAATGAAAAAATTTATGTATGATGTGATGAGCCCTAAATTATTATTTGATAAAGTATTTTGAAGTAATTGTGAGTATATTATTTCTGTCATCAGGGATGACAGCGAATGGGCTACAAAGTTTTCTATTTTTGTGTGTATTAAGAGATACTGCTATGCTACAGTCTTACTTTTTTTCCCCAACGATTCTTATTATCCACTTTGTTATCATTCTGCTATGATTCATCATTGCCCTCTAGTTTTTAACCCTCAGTGTGCATGCGCGAGAAGGTTATAGTAGTCATCCTGTCAGTTTGTCTGTCTGTCTGTCTGTCTGTCATGCTCTGATTTTGGAGATTACTGAAAATTAACTGTTGATTTAGGAATGAACTATCTCAGAACGAAAATATGACCCTTTAATGTGCTACTTTTATTTTATTTGGGTTCATTGTAGAGAGAACTCGAAGCTTTCACCTCCTCGTAGGTGCCATTTTTTGTGGGTAATGCCCCCTAGCATCACGTCTTAATCACTCGAACAACTAATTTCTTGCAGCCCATGGTGTAGTTTACTTCAGCATTGTTGTCAATGAGTGTGAGTAGATAGTATTAGAAACAATAACAATAAACACCTAACTTATATGTAGCATAACTACTATGACAATGGTAAACAGTGACTATTGAATACAATTATATGTGTGCATGTGCCTACAAAGTGGATGAGTTTGTACGAAAATTTGTCATGGTTCAATTATTGAAAAAAAAATTTAGCCAATTAGCTGACATGGATTGTAATGAGAATCAATCATACATATACCAGCAAGTAAAACTACAAAAACAAAACTTCTCAGATTACATTTAATGACGATATGCACTGGTTTGTGTTCTTCAAGTGATGTGTGTTGCTGCATGTATGAACATCAGAAACATGCTTGTAGAGTTATGGGTGTATTGTTAAAAGTATGGGTGTATTTTAATGTTTAAGTGCTAAAGATCGACACTATTTCTTTCAATAGATCTTTCCAGGAGATTTGCTATCAGCAACACAAGTGGATCCACACAATCCTGGTCGAGTTATTGGTCGCACTGAAGTAGAGCGTCGTGAGATGTACATGAAGAAGTTGGAGAATCAGTTGTTGGAATCTCATCCTATTCTAGTAGAGATGGTGACTAATTGCCTGCACAATGATCCTCAAACAAGACGTACTGCAGAGCAACTACTAGGAAGACTACAGCCTATAAAGAAGGAGATGACTTTATTCTATGGAGGAACATTAGTGAACGTGACTCATGTACTTCATGTTAAAGAATTGAAAGAAAAGGACAAAATAATCAAAGATTTGGAGGTATGTTCTTAAGCCGGAAAGACTCAATTGATATGATGTCTATTAGCAATCAATAATTTTTTAATAAAATTAGAAATTAGTCACATTTCTCTATCATTTAAGAGTGATAATGCACAGTGATGTGAAGGGAATATAGCTAGCAAGTATTTCAGTATTAAAATTTGAATAGAGCTAATAATATATTGTAGTTATTTAATTTCTCAAATGTAAGTTTTAGCTGCCATAGTTTAAAAATGCTCTAATAATAAGAAACTACTGATGCTTTCATTTCAAATTTTATTACAGAAAGTGCTACATCACAGCAATGTAAAAACAAAAAATAAAAATGTTAAACTTGATAATCTATTTATTTAAAATCAGAGAATTGTTGACTGATCAATCGACACCATATGGCATTTGTGCTGGTGAATGGGTTGAGTAGCCTATCTCTTTAGAATCTATGCCATGAGTTATTCACTGAACAGCAAGTGCATTCCTATGTTATTGCATTTGCAGGCATAGCATTTTACTTTATATTTAAAATATCTGTTAGTCAGACATTGCAATTTACTGCATTATAACTATCACATATTTCAGTCATTATTTAATTAACACACACTCCAAATTATGCAACCCTTAATCTGAATCTGAAATAAATCATTGTGACACAGATAGGACCATGGAGTTGAAATTAGTTGTGTGAAGTGGTGGTAATTGATTCAGTGCTGTTCGGCGACTGCAGTGACACATCTATAGTAGTGGCATAGGAAGGGGGCTCCGGGGGCTGGAAACCGCTATAATTTTAGGGCACTATCTCACATGGTGATTTCTCACATGAACACATTTATTATCTAGCAGGTTATATGTTAAGGAGAATTAAACCAATGATAATATTCACACTTCATTATTTTAGAAACAGGAAATGGAAATATCCGCAGATAGAACAAGTTTAATTAATGCCAATTCAAGAATTCTTGAAGAAAAAGAGCAACTAGAAGTTGTCATCAATGACTTGCAAGTTGAAAACAATCAACTGAAGACCGCGAAAGATCAATTGAAGACAGAGAAGGATCAATTGAAGGCAGAGAACAATCAACTTAAAGTTAAGAAACATGAACTCAATTTCTCAAGCCAACAATTGGCAGCTGAGAACATTCGATTAAAGGCTCTTCATCAGCAAGAGAAAGGTGAAATCCAATTGGAAGTGGAGCAACTCCGCCGAGATTTAAAAAATTCCACAACATCAGAGAATAAAATATTCACACATAAATCTCCGGTAAGTATTTTCTGTGTGTTTTGTAAAATTAGGCAAGAAAGAAAAGTTATCTATAATTTCATATAGTCAGTAGTATTTAAACATTGACTTGACCTTGACATTTGACCCCTGGCCTTAGCAACTCCTTTATGTGGTGTTTTTTGTTTTGAAATCAGAAATAACAAGTTCAGAACAAATACTGAAGTGTTGTAGTGCGTAGGGTGAAGATGGCTTGTGCTACAGCTTCTAATTTTACTGGTAGAATAAATAAGAAAACTTTAGGTGTCGCGTTTAGGCCTACTTTCCCAAAACTAGTCACATTATTATCAAATTAATTATAATGTAATCAGTATCAATTTTGTCAATAGCATGTAAACAGTAACCATGGCAACAGTAAGATTTTTTATTTAATGAACACAGTGTAACAACAATATCCTTTACATCAACATAGACATGAGTAATGATATACAAATTTACTACAGATAATGTGTTTGTTTATTATTTAGACATTCCCACTAGAACTAGACTGGAGGCGTGGTCCTGACATGCCAGTGACTATGAGTGGAAACATCCAATCACTAGAGATAAATGATACAATGTATGTTGGAGGAGGAGTGACTGACAGAGATGAGAATGACTACACAGTGAAGGCCTACAACACACAGTCCTGCCAGTGGCACACTCTACCTCCATACAGTACCAGGTGGTTTGCTATGACTACCATCAACAACAAACTAGTTGTGGTGGGAGGAAGAAATAGAGAGGGCTCTGTTAGCAGTGAGCTAGGAGAGTGGCAGCCTGACAGCAACCAGTGGACACACCCCTTCCCTCCTATGTCTACACCTCGCTATGGGCCTTCAGCTACTTCATATAAACATTGGCTGGTGGTGGCTGGTGGTTACCATGGAGTTTGTTTACAAACTGTTGAGGTACTTGATGTATTCAACATGCAGTGGTCCACTGGACTATCTACACCAACACCATGGGCAGGGATGAAGTCTACTACAATAGGAGATACCTGGTACCTCATGGGGGGAGTGTGGGGGGATCAGTGGCAGAGTAGTCCTGATGTCTATAGTGAATCTCTGGAGGCTCTTGTTTCACACTCCTCATCAGACAGTTCCAACATATGGAACAAACTACCTTCTCTCAACTGTACAGATTCCTGTCCACTCAACATTGGAGGATCTCTACTGGCAGTCGGTGGTTGGGACATGAAGAGTTTCAAGACAGTGTCCACCATCCAGCGCTATGTCCCAGAGACTAATACCTGGGTCCAGGCTGGACAACTACCACATGCAGTATATAACTGTACCTGTATCATGACATCAGACAAGGTCCATGTTATGGGAGGATATGATGGGAATAGCAGACTTAAGAAACTGTTTACTTCTACTATTAACTAATAGCATTTTACAATGAAAGCTGTTGCCATGGCTACTGTTTACATCTATAACGTAATGTGTGTATGACTATTATACAGATACTTATTATTTTTATTTGTAATAACTTGTAGTCTAATAGAATAAATGTTGTAACAAGTAACTAGGCTTCATTTAGTGTAGATGTTTGAGAGTTCTATCACTGCATGAAAGTGTCCATTGACAACCATAACAAAATAGTAAATTAGTGTATAATCAGTTGATAACTATAGCTTGATAACCACTACAGTCTTGTCAATTCTTTGTTAATTCTAATTATCAACACAGTTTAAGCATTTAGTTATGATTGTTAATGGACTCTTGTCAGGCAGTGTATATTTTATGAATATGCTTTATTTATATGCCAAAATAAAAAATTAATTAATTTAAATTATTCAATCATTCTTGGCTGAAATACTAATAGCATTAGTTTCTAGTTCTCATGGCCAACATTTTCATTCAACTTAACCGACATTTTAACTTCTTGCTGAAGTCCTGGATATCTTGAGGAGAACTTCAGTTCATATTGTTTAATACAACTAGGAAAACTACTTTTATAGTTTTAAATTTTAAACTACTATCAACTGATTATTGCAACACTATACACACAGTTCCATACAACTCCATAGATTGACAATCGACCATTACAAAACCACAAACTCAAATGTCATACAGCTCAACATAATCTTCTCAGAATTTACAGCTCGATTATTTTCTTAAAGCCAAATATATCAGGACAATTCTCAAATGGACAAGATGAGAAGTCAATAGTCAGCCAGCTGCAAGCGATTGTTGAGTTGGTTTGAGATGAAGAGTGAGACAAGGACCTTATTGTTCACCTGGACTTTGAACTGCCATCCAACATGATTTTTAGGCAAATTTCTTAATGGAAGTGGGCATAGCGAGGGTTTTTAACTCAGCGATACAGTATCTGGTCGCTCAAGGCTGGAGCCGTCTGCTACAAATTGTTGCTGGCAACACACATCTTCCCTAAAGACACAACCCAACCACGAGTGGAAGCACCCAACACTTCAGAGTTATCATTACTACATCATGTAGTACAACCAAAACAGTAAATCCATAAAAAGCTATTTAGAATGAAAAGAATGCTCAGTTTCTTCCATCCTGCACAATTGCTTAGGTTGTGAAAGTTTTGTCATACATGTGAGGGAGCTACAGAAATAATGAAAGATGAGGAATACATTTATGATAATTTAAGAATCCTAAGAATGAAAGAAGTTGAGATTGAATTGTTGGTCGGGCAATATTCTTGAACTCCTCCATACAACTCTCTGGATTGATAATCGACCATTACCAACCACAAACCCAAGTTATTCCAATGTCGTACAGCCCTACATACCAATTCCCAGACTTTAAGAGTTCAATTATTTTCTTTGAGCCCAAAAGGACGGTTCTCAAATGGACTAGATTAGTTTCCCAACTATCTTAAAAAATAACCACATCACATCAACATATATGGTGTAGAAAATGATTCAAGGTCACACAATACAGTCTACATCAATAACTGAAAAACTGCTGGATCATTTCTAACTCTGAACAGCATCTGTTTATACTGGTACTTGCCAATAATAGTTGAAAAAGTCGTGTAATTTCTGGAGTCAGGGTTTACAGGAACCTAATGAAATCCTTTCATCAAGTCCAGCTTGGAAAGGATTTTAGCCTAATCAAGTTTTGCACATACTTCCTCAGTATAATATAGCATCACAAACGGGATGGGCACTGTGACCTCGTTCAGCTTGCTATAGTCACCCACTAAACGTACACTTCCATCTTTTTCCAGGACAGGTATAAGAATGCTATTTCACTCAGACTGAGATGGTTCAATAAAATCTAGGTCCAATAAAACAAGCAATTGAAAGTCTCAAGTGCTTTAGGTATAGCATATGATGGACCCCCACACTGCAACATCAGTGGTAACGCGAATATTAAAGGTAGCTAGTTGAAGTTGGACCTTGTTTATTAGAGGAAAACTGTTTGGCAAATTCAGAGAACAGCGTGTCTAGTTTTTACATTGGGGCTCAGGTAGCTTAATACCTTTCAATGAATCTGGCACAAATGGCACATCAACAGAGTCATCACCATCACCATCACCATCACCATCATCACAATAATGATGAATAGAATTGTTATTACTATCGTGAAACTTCTTTAATTATTGTTCAAATGAATAATCTTGGGATGGGATTTTCCTTTACAAGAAATAATTTTATATTTGACATCATTCGATTTCATAACAATCTCATAGCTATGGACCCTCCCAACTGACAACAAACATAACTAGCTAATCCTCGGCCCACTTCATATTATATAGAATCAAACTTTTTGCCTGTCTGACTATATTTTGATCCTTTTATTGGAGTTGGCACCATTCATTTTAGACTTCAAGGAATAAATGGTTGTTGACATGTTGTGATGAAGTGACTCAATGAATGCATGAGCATTTACAGGAACATTGTCAGGATGAATCCAGTATGATTTTAATGTGGAAAGAATATGTGGAGTGGGTTTCATAAATACCAACTCAAAAGGGGTGTGACCATGCCTGGAGTGAGGCAACTTTCTCAGGAAGTACAAAACAAGGTCTAAAACTAATTGCTAATCATGCTTGCTAGAAATGGTTATTCCTTGTACCACTTTTTGAGAGTTGAATGAAGCCTTTCAAGTTGACTGTTACTCTCAGGGTGATACGGAGAAGTTCACACATGACAAATAGCAAAATTTACGTATAGTTGTGACAGAACTCGAGACAGAAAATTATATCCTTGATCAGATAACATGGCAGAAAATGGGCCAGTAAAAGAAAACAATTTTAGCAAGTTCATAGCCTTTTCTTTAGATATAAAATACATATTATATATATACCTCATTGGATAAGCAAAACAAAACTATTTGCAAAGTCAATTGCAGTAAGAAAGAACCTTTATCCACGTTTAGAATTTAAAGGGTCCAACAACATGAACTGTTTTGGTGACACATTCAACAATAAATAAGAGTTGCATCGTGGCAAAAATGTGATAAATTAGTGACTGGATGATGTCAGAATTCATGACCAATATCTGAGGTGAGAAATGCACACATCGCAACACACAAAATGAAAAAAATAGTCAATACAAGATAGCAGGATGCGTAGATACACACAAACACATCTTGTGTTTGTGTAACTCATCCTGCTATGTGGTTGTGGAAGATACTACTTTTGATTCAATTAGTATGCAAACCCACCAAATAAGTCTTTTTTTCCCTTCTATTTAAATTAGGCTTATAATTAAAAAAATATTTTAATACATGAATACAATAATATCATTGACACAAGTACTGATCTAACTAGCTGTGTATGGCTGAAATCTAGCAGCATGCATGAAAATTACAGTTTATAGTAAGTCATACTGTTGCAAACGTCCACAAACAAGAACATTAATCATCCAGTTGGCAAAGTAGAGCCACACCCCTTTCTATCCAGTGTTTCTCAGGCTTGTCAGTTGGTAGTTTGGTGGCTATAACAAAGTTAGTGGAGTGACCAGTGGACAAAGTTCCTCTTCTGTCACTAGTCTTGTACATAGGGGCAGTGTATGTCATCTGTTCCGGAATCTCATCTCTCTTTACTGGCTTCACCCATATCTATCATGAACAATACATTTATTAACTAATTAATACAGCATGAATTGAATTTCCATGGTGTGTTCATTTGGGTCAGAAAAATCTTAGGTTTTATAAAAGAAGTATGATATATGTGACCGGTTTTGGGAAAATCGGCCTAAACGCGGCAAACAATTTATTTCAGTATCCCGGGTCGATTTTTTTCTAAAAAAATTTTTATGGCAGAAATGGATAGACACTAGTTAGCTCTAGCTTATGACGCAGTTGTAAGCTTTGGCGTGCTCTAGAACTCACACTAGGAGGCTAGAAACACTAGCCGGTTGGACTCATGTACGGAGAGTTGCTAAGAAATTATTGGCGGGCTTTTCACTAACAGCGGGGAAAAAACTGTAGCGAACTAATTCACTTACTATTCTACATAATTCACGTACTCACGCAATTCTCGCCATCATAGTTTCTTAAGGAGCCCAGCATTAAGCCTTTTAGACTTCTTTCAATCCGCCTGTAACCGGTTTATTTCATAGTGTCCCGGAGACACGCAGTAATAGTATACGGACACAAGACACGCCCCCTAACCTTAGCAACGCCTTTATCCGGCGTTTTTTTTCGAAATCAGCAATAATAAGTTTAGCAAAAATACTGAAGTGTTGTAGTGCGTAGGGCGAAGACGGCTTGTGCTACAGCTTCCAAATTAGGAAGAACGGCATCCCAATGCCCCGTGCAGCCTACTGGTAGAATAAATTAGAAAACTTTAGATGCCGCGTTTAGGCCGATTTTCCCAAAACCGGTCACATATTTAAAGAATAATTACTTAGTGGCAATTTATACCTTCATTTAATAATAACACAATTCAAGGTGAATGTTTACAATAAAAATTGCTTAGTTTTAGTTTTTGTCATCCATTCTACTGGTAGTTTTAGTTATTATCAATTTACTATCTTCTAAAATATTTAGTTTCAGTTTTTTCATGTTTTCTACTGCTTAATTTTAGTTATTTTTACCAAAAGTAAAATAACCCTAAACACTAAGGGGTTTTGGTCTTAGTTTTAGTAAACTAAAATAACACTACTATTTAGGTACTCAAAAAAGCAACAACGCTGGAGTCTAATCCTTACTTCTTTTTTCACGGTCTTCATGGCTGAATACTTTTCCCGCAGAAACCAGGATGTTGTGATATAGAATTCAAACTTCACTTAACAATGATTTAGCTACTTTAAAAGGCTATAGTCTTTGGGTGGGACAATGTAAACAACAATATTCCTGAAGCATTATTTCAAACAATTATACAGTGGAACTACTCTATCTGGTTCTAAAAACAAAGCAATGGACATAAGGACTTGTCTAGGTGTATTAATACAATGGGTGTTATGAATTCTTACTGTTTCTTGTTGATGATAAAATTATTAGCTAGTATTTCCAGATTGTGGGAGTACATGTCTTACCACAGGCATGGCATCTGTAAGTATCTTTGGGTCAGACTCTCCAAGTAACTTAGTCTTTCTGTCCCACTTGGCTCCATCCAAAAACAACCCCTTTACGAAGACACCTGAAGAAAATCACCAGACAATAATAATAACAAATATAAAATAACAACAACAATAATATAATAATGATAATGATAATAACTAGAGCACTAAGGTAGCAAGCCGTGAGTGCAAGTAAGTTAATGTGCTAACAAAGTCACTACTGTAGAATAATAAGTTCTTAAATTTTCAGCTTATATATAAGAATAATTTTGTTCTGTTTTTCCATTTAAGTTTAATGTATCCAGCTAGCTGTATTATTATGTCAGCAACGGCTTAGTGTGTACAACTTCAGTCTTTCTGAGAGAGGAAATCACTGAGATGGGTTTTCAGCAACCACTGAAGTTCATGTCTGATAACTACAGGAACATTTGGACTTTCTGACATGCACATTACACTATCACTTGGAACACGCTCTTAGAATCACACCTCTAGCAACAGAGATTTCCTAACGTAAGATGTAAGATCAGCACTGAATCTGTGAGCGGTAAAAATGGTACTCTCATGTGAGCGGACTTGATTCTAAATGGCAGGTCAATGAATGAATGTGCGTAGCTGCATAGCAGCACTAATCGTGGTTTCTGATGCCTTTCTCTCATTATTTCAATAACAAGGCCAAAATTTTAAAAAAAGTGGCACGTAAATGGTATTTAAATTGTCATCTAGTCTGAGTTCTTCTCTCAAGGCATAAAAGTTTGCCATATTCTAGCTCTGCTGTTGAAAGAGTGACAGAATGAATGAATGACAATGAAACTACAGTAAACGTTACATGCAATCACGCTGAGGGTTTATCAGGGATGCCAAGTTAAAAAAATTAAATAATAATAATAACTAGCAAGTACCCCGCAACACATTGGAACTTGGCATAGTGCAAAGTAAGAATGCAGTAGCATAATATGTTTTTTCATTGCTTTACCATTGGTTAAGGTTACATCAGTTTCCCTTTAATGCTCATTTTTTCCTGAATTATCTCAGCTTTTCTTGTCTCTCTCATTTACTTTCCTTAGCTCGCTCTTCTTGAGTCATGCAGTCCTTTCTCATTCTCTGTCTTCCTCTCCTTCTGATTTTCTCTGTCGTTCTATCATAATTGTGGACTTACGCTTTGTGAAACTTTTGCTTTCTAATTCGTCTGTCACCTTCTTTTCAAAACTACGCCCTCCCTCTTTCTTTGTCAATTTCACTCACTTTTTAGTCGCCTTTTGCATTTCTTTTGTACTGTAGGCCTTCCTTTCTGAAACCTATGCTGCCTTCCCTTGCCAATTACACCCACATTTAGTACAATTAAATGGAATGTAACAATTCTTTACCCATTCAAGTAAAACGACACTTTAATAAAACTGTTTACGCTCATGAATTATTCATAAATACACACCGCTATCAGTCATTGGTTACCATTATCAACGTTGTTGACACACAAGCATTATATAAAGACAAAAACTACATACCATCTTCAGGGGGTTCAGAGTATTCCTTGTCCTCCAGTAAGTACCTCATAGTCAAATCCCAGGAGATCAATAGGAATCTGATACTTCCTGGCATAATTCTGAGTGGAACCTATAATGGCATACAGTTGGTATATTTGTCTCGGATTTATGATAAAGCTTGACATATTTTGCTATTATAGCTAATAGTTTTTTTTGACACTAGATTGATATAATGAACCATAATATTGTATAGGCTCATTGGTACACAATACTCTATTCATCACACACAGAATCGACCTTCATCAGTTTGCTGCTGATGGGCACTACACTTGCTGTCTTCAACAGCAAGTGCACAAGTCTGTGCTCGAGTCAATAACGTGCTGTGGGACTGAATATTTGCAAATTGGAAATTTCACAATTTCTTGCTCAGCCTTCACTGTTAAAATGAGGAGTTCAGGTAAACCTTAAAGTGGGGTTCCAGTAACTGGGCAAATTAAACTCCCCTTGAATGGTCACGGCAACTCTTCTGGGGAGTAATAACATTTCTTTGTGGAAAATAGTCTGATGAAGAAATATAAAAATCACTGAAGGTTGGCAATTCTACTGCAAACTAAAGTATAAAGGAAGGATGCTTCTTCATTCCATGCTTAATTAATATCCATCTTCCTTGTGGTACTTACCATTCGCTTGTCAGTTAACTTACGTGTTTCAGTGTTCACTTTGTGATATCACAAGTAAACACTGGCTTTATGTTAGGTATAGTATCTTAAATTTTGCGTTGGGTTTTACTAGACTCATGAACATCCATTAAAATATCTTAACTACCATCCATGGAGTTCCATTAACTCCTGTACTGATGATTCACTCCCCCAAATTACTCCTCCAAGGAGTTACTCTAACTCATCAATTTTAAAAGTGTTTACTCATTAGATGTACTCTCTCTTTCAAGGTCGACCAAATATTTTAATTCTGTATTCAGATAGCTTGTGAAAGAGAGAAAATACATCTAATCTATGAAATTTATTACCCAAGTCACAGCCAATCAAAGCATACTCACTGTTGTATGAATTGCTGAAAAGTAATTATCGTCTGTTGTGAAAATTTTCTGCAGGTACGTGCTCAAGTTCATAATGATAATTTCGATACGGTCAATACACATTGGATTGCCAGTAAGCGAACACTCGATTGTGAGCAGTTTTAGGTTCAGAGGTAAAAACAAAGGCTCAACCTTTACGAGGTAAAGTCAAAAGAACTAAACAAGAGTAAATAATACTAGTTTAACAGCTTTTAAATCAGAATATAGCTAGATAATAGAGTTCAAAACATTTTCTCAATACAATAAATATACGATGAGCTGACAACTGTGACCACTGGGTTGCTTGAATTACCCCCAGGCCTAAAATAGGAAAGGAAAGTAGGCACTCTGGAAGTTTGGTTGCTCCATTCATTGTCCAGATGAACTCCAAATGTTCTCTAGCCTGTGGCAATAGAAATTTGGAATAATTGGCCTAAACTTTCTCTCATTCTGGAGGGAGACATCTGGATCATAAACGTATCCATGCAAATAACATACATACATATCAGTGTATAACTAAAGGTATACACAATGGTATACTCTGGAACTCTATCTATTGTACAGTAGTGTATATCCAAGTGACTGTTACATTCTAAATGTATATTGTGCATAACCTGGGGGTTCATGAATGTTCAAGTTCACCCTCACTAGATATGAGCTCTCCCTCTGCTCCTGAGTTGTGTACGTTGTGTGTATGTTTGACAGTCCCCACTTATCTTGAACATTGTTGTGCATTCCACAATCACCCTCATTCCTGTACATAACTGTGGTGTGCATTCAGAGTATTATTATTAGTAGAAGAAAAGTGTAGGGAGTTCTGTTGGAGTCTGTGATAGCTAACTTTTGCTAGCTTTATTTTACTGCAGGATGAACTCAGCCTTACAACCTCGGCTTAACAAGTCGCTGCATGACTTTGTAATAATGACCCATTAGAAGAAATTTTTAGAAAGATATTTAACGGTTTCTATGGCTTCTGATGCAATCAGCTCTAAAAATCTTTCTTGGCATAAAGTAAAAAGTACTTGAACTGGGTGCACCAAAAATAAATAAAAGAAAGACTAAATTAAAAATGAAAAATTTAACTAAAATTGTAGTCCACACACCCACAAATTCAAAGTCATTCATTTAAACATAGAGTTAGTGAATGAAAGGGCGTAACCGAGGACTTATTTTGTGACAAGTGGAAAATTGCGGCTGCCAGTTTTGTGATCAATTTGACTGAAAACTTTTTGAATGAATTCCAGAAACTTGAGTACAAAAGTAAACAAAATAATAACAACAGAAAACAAACAAACAAAACTACAACAAGAAAATAATATTACATCAGTAAAAATAAGTTATCAGCACCAGTTTTCTGACCAACCAGCTGTTCCCCTTGAACCAGGGCATGAAAGAAACAGAGTCCAAACAGCAGACACTTCCACTCTCGCTATACCGAATATATGAATATAATAAAGCTAACTAAACACAATAATTCTTATGATCTTTTACAAATAGCTAGCTAGTTGGTCTTAAAATCTGTCTCAAGCAATCAGACACATTAATTTGAATCTGTATCTATTAAAACGATTAGTTGAAGATAAGTAATTACATAAAAATAATGCATGTGGTTCCTTTAAACATTACAATTAAACTCTATTGTCTTAGCATACTGTTTTATTCAACAAACAATCAAAAATTTTACTTCATTTGTAATGCCATACTCACTGGCTTCTTGCATTCATTGAAAAACTCTGGATCAGAAATGGGATCATTCAAGTAATAATATTAGCTAGCATTCCCTTGGGTGGAAGGACGGACACTGGGAAAGAGGTGAGGGGTAAGACATCAGCCACAGTCTGAAGTCAGGGTGAGTTGTGTCTGGGTTGAACTCTTCACACACCTTCTCCAGTATGGGCATCCAGGAAACTGCCAGATGGCAGTTCTGTAACACCACCCAAATGCCTTCCTTCTTGCCAAACTCTATCATCCTCAGAGCTATAAGATCCTGGCCTTGACCCAGGAACAGAGAGCTCAACTTTGCACCCCCAAAACCCTAAATTACACATGAATAAGGAATGCACTGGTTGGAGAACAGATGCATTAAAGTATTGGCACGAGTAATTGTACACAGCAGAGCTTCACTAGCTAATGCAAACACTAACGATTAAGCTGTTTGACAGAATTATAATAGTGACAACATAATAACAGTCTGAATCTCAATCTGACTGCAACAATAACTGAATGATACAGTACTTATAAAGAAGGGCAGAGCAGGGCCTCTTCACAAAACAAAGGGACAAAAGAATAAAGGAAGGCTGTGCAGGGCCTCCTTACAAAACCAAAGACAAAAGAGTGATGACAGGAAATATAACAGGAAATGACCAAATAATCAAATGAATACAGTTCAATGACATGAATAAGCGCATAGTAATTACTGTTCAATTGCATTTCCAACACAAAGTTAGCACCAATTACTGCATGAATATTGCAAGATAAGACACTAAATGAATCCAGATGGAAAGTTACACAATTATATACTTAGCTATACTCCATGAGAATACCTGCGATAATATGCGATCACTTGTTTTCAAAATATACAACACTGATCTTTCTGCCAATACTTTGAATTTAATCAGTTAAGTTTTCCAGTATTATAATTATATTATAAATAATATATATTATATTTTATATATAATTATTATAATATATAAATTTCTTTGGCATGAGTGTATGCCATCCTTCAGCCAGAGAAGGAATGGGAAGTGGAGGTTGTTTGCTTGATAAATTTAAGGCAAGGTGGATGTCATAGTGACTATAAATATTTAGTAGTGGTGATCGCAAAAGATATTTTATATGAAGCAGAAATGATATTGAAGAGAATCAACACCATTGCTACTTAAACTTGTATGGTTTCTTTGTGCTTCAAATTTAATAATTTAATCAAATAGTCACTTTTGGTAAGATTGGTGGGCTAAGGCCTCCCCTAGTCTCCTGATCCCCTCCCACCCCACCCCACTCTTGACTGCAACCATGGTATGGGGTGAGGGACTTTTTTAAACAAAGCAAGCGATACAATATTAATCGAGATTTTGATAATATGTATAGCAAAGTAGTGTTACCTGGAATGCCTAATTGTATGAGGAGGCTATTCACAGAGCAGACTGAATATGCTCATACTTTGTTTACGTTGGGAATCAACATCACATAGTGAGCAACTGTAAAACTGCAATAATTTTCCAGGCCTTTTTCAACTCCGGTATGGTGTTATAGACTACACTCAGGCTTCAGAGAAACTAGACATGAGAAACAACAAGTTTATGCTATGAGATGAAATTCAGACTTCCATCATCATTAATATTTATTGATCATAATTTTAAGGATAATAGTATCATATGTTTGACTAGCATGGTTTTCATTTGTGCTGAAGCACACTGCTAGTTGTTTGGAGTTAATGATCAGCATCTAACAACGTCATCAACCATGAATGTAATAAATATTTAATGGGTGTGGTTAGCTCAAGTCCAGTGGGGGCACCTCCCCTATTCCAAATCATCTCACTAAGCCCTTGTTGCAAATGCTGCTTAAATTATTTTGGTGGATTAAAGCTTGAATTTCACTCCTAAATATTATTTTAAATAGATACAAAATCAAGAAAGATAGATTGGCTAGTAACTGTAGTATCTAATGTTGTATAAATAGCTTGATATAATGCAACACATGGTAGATAGTGCTCTCTTGGTCTAGAAAGGTGAGATTACTTATAGTAAGTCTGCGCCGTTTAAATCGGGTTCATCAGTCAGGTCCAGTCCAGAAATTAGAAACTGTTCACATAGTGATTTACTGAAAAAGTGCCTAACCCGTGAAAATCTGCAGACTTTCTTAGAAGCCAGGAGGATGGGCAAACTTTCAAAATTATTGGGATGGTAACTTGTTCAATGATTTGCTTACATACTGTATGGCACTCATGATAGACCTTTGCTCAGTGATATCAATTTAGTACAAGTCAGTGGGGTACTCATGTGAAGAGCTCGGCACTTGTCCCAATAGAGTGCACTAATTTGTGTTTAAAAAGAATGTATAGCTATTTTTTCTGGGCAAATTTATGAAGATCATACAGATAAAGAAGTTTACAATTAGACCAGATGATATAAAAACTTCCATCAACATTGCTTCCTTGAGATATGTTGTCCAATGACAATTCCACTATTAGTATTGTCTAGCTTAATTAAACACTTTTGTTTTTGTTATAGCTGTAGTAGCTATTATGAGGATCTTTGTATATTTATCAGTATTTTTATATACTTGGTTGTAATTAATTATCTATCTATTCAAGCTATTCTGGTGATTATTATTAAAAATAGCTAACTACTTAAGCTCAATAGTGGGGATTACAATACTAACCTTGAATCAAATAAAGTTTTACAAAATACATTAGTTGCTATATTCAAGTTAGGCTTGTACGTCACTCTTTTCAATAGCTACAACATTGCTCTACTGGTCTAAAATGTTCGGTTCACTGGTAGGTCCGCAATGTAATAAAAGGCCCGTATTTTAGAAATCGCTGTGAGTCACAATGGTTTATCTCGCCCATAAAAAAATTGGTCTGGGAGGGCGTGGTAATATTTAGCATCCGCTACATGTAACAATGGCGACAAGACCGAGAGGGTTCCGCGGACCGTCCAGGAACTTTAGGGAGGATCCTCATTTGCAGCAATACTTCTTGGATAAAGTTGTACCTACAGAGAAGACGCTCGGTGTTGGATCTTACGGCTCTGTTGTAGAAGTAAGTCATCAATGTAAACAAATTATAGGTTGGAGTGACTAGCTATTTGTGGTAAAAAATTTGCTATAAAGCTTTGCAGAATTATTTGGGGGTCATGCTATTGCTCTTTAAAGAGAATTAAACTAGGAGAGAGGAGGGTGTAGGCTAAGAAAGATTGGCAAAGCTTGTAGAGACCTTTAGCTGAAATAAAGGATCATCTTCTTTCTTCACTAATAGCTACCTTATTTCATATCTACGGCCTACTCCTTTTTTAATGCTTCTAGGAATTCTTTGTTATGCTTTACAGCGAAGAAGAAAGATTCTCCCAGTGTTTGACATGCTCAGAGTTGTTGTAAACTTTATTTTGACCCTTTTAGTTTCTACTAGGGCTTGTGGTAAGTTATATAAGGGCTTCAGCAAGCTGTCAAAACTTTTTCCTTTCGTACAAACTCTATTCACTGGGTTGGATCCCTGCAAGTGAAACATAGACTACAAATTTACTACAATACAATTATGTAGCCGACCAAGTAAAAACTAGGTATGTAGTGTATATCTTTATGCGTAATAGAGCCCACTCATTCCTTACAACTTGGTGGTTGTATGAATAATGTCTAAGTTTAGCAACTCAGTGAGTGTTAGAGCAATAATATAAATGGTAGAATTGATTGAACTGAGTTATGTTACTGCTGTAAGAAGACCTGTAAGTAACATGATCTCTGGTTTAGAGAATGTTAACTTAGTCTGGTGTAGCCACATCCTGTACATACCACTTTGTGAGGAAAGAGTCTGGTCAAATGCAGAGAGGCACTTGTTCTGCTCACTCACCATATGCTATTCTGCTGACTCATATAATCTATAGCCACTGTATAAGTTGAATGTGATTTCCCTTACTTTACACAAAACAGGTCGCTCTATTGCATTATATCTGACTCTTTCTCAGCAAAGTGGTAGTTAAAAGGTATGGCTATGCCAGGCAAAGTCCTTATATCATACCAACTTGACCTACTTTTTGTTAGTACTATTATATTCAAAGAGTGTCGTAGCTCTCTCTATTGTAAGTTCATCCCCACCCCCCTACTATTTCAACTTTCAGTAAAAAAAAACTCTAAAGATTATCAGCTTTCAAGAGTTAGCTATCGTTTGAGATCACAAAGAAGCTCCATATCAAATTTTTAAACCTATACTTTCAACAGCAGAAGGAAAAAAAATCAATTTTTTAATAACTCTTTAAAGTTTTAAGTTTCCCGCGCAAATTGAGAATTAGGTGAAATGATCTTTACACATAACAAAGCAAATTCTGCTCTGCTTTGCAATAAGTTCTGATTATCTTGAAGATAACTCTTAGTAAGTTTAGTTAATGCTGCTGGTGCATACTGGAAATTGGTTTAATTACTTCAGTTCATTGGTGTAGGGATTACTTATTACATGAATCAGAGTGTGATATGGTGAAATATTTCACGAGCAGGCAAATTTGTCATGAGCCAATGGCGAGTAAAAATAAAGCCTGAGAGTGAACCATATATACAAATGTATATTGTTTTTCCGTCAACACTTTGTTGTGATCATAACTTTCTACTTGTGTATTGCAGGTGGAGTACAACAAAGTCTCCTGTGCAGCAAAGCGTATGCATGAATTGTTGATAGACCCTTTAAATGAGGGAGTTCAAAATACTATTGTGAAATATCAACGAGAATGTCAACTCATGGCAG
>WLWD01004379.1_pt1 | contig 36802 bp, 24 predicted proteins | sample 6712731 | NCBI WGS metagenome assembly WLWD01 (sample SAMN12718690, study PRJNA576275) | sponge metagenome | isolation source: marine sponge | host: Mycale hentscheli | place: New Zealand: South Island, Marlborough, Capsize Point | collected 2014-11-01 | reverse complement strand
TGTGCTTGAGCACAAATGGTGAGCCTAAAACTACACAATTGTGGTATGTTTGATTTTATCTTCTAACGCTCAAAGCTACTAAAAATATGGTCGAGTTTTTAAATTACGTTTATACGGAAAGGCACTTCAATGCCATAGAAACCCCTCCCCTCAACTGTTTGAATTGAAAAAAAAATTAAAAGTTATCTTGAGCTAAGTAGTAGCTAAAACGCACAATACTTGCACACAACTGAACATACCTACGCAAGACTTACCTTCGTGGTTCTAGTGGAGTTTTCAAGTAAATGCTGTTACGTATAGCTATAAATATGACAAACATTGACTCACTGCCACCACAAACTCGAATAGAAATAGAATTCCGGCATGTTTTCAAGTTTTAACAGCACCCGCAAAAGAATTCAAAACGATAAACAATTCAATTTCTGGGGTGATACGGGTAATGATCGCTAAACCTGAGGATTCTGTTTAGTGAAGTTTGGGAAGGGGTCAACCACCGAACTAACACAAAAATACGTGAAGGTCAAAGTACAAATGACATACACATGTACAAACCCACATATATACAAACAAATATCCCCTATTTTTAATTGAGTTACCCCTGATAGTGTCTCGCTCACTTCGCTCGCTCGTCAATTATACATTAATATTGATAGAACAAAACCTCACTCATTTCCTTGCAATAATGTGGTATAATGAGAGCAACAATACAATTGGTAAAGGTTTGAAATGTTCGTAGCAGAAAAAGATAGAAAAAGATTATTTTCACTTATAGTAGCATATTCCCCATCTATTAATTTATCTAATCTTTAAAATGGCCAGATCCTGAAGCTATCTTGACAATAAAAAAGTCTATGAATACTCCAAGGTGTCACGAAGGATTAAACTATTTTGATTCAGTTTTTATGGTTTTCAGCACATAATATTTATTATATTGATGATCAAACAAGTTCAAAAGAAACAATTAAGGTAAATAGATCTATTATGTATAAAAATTTATATGTTCGAAATCTGACTGATGATTATAGTCATGATGGTGTAAAATATGAATCCTTCTTACATCTAAGTATTTGACTATCTCAGTTTGATGCATAACATAATAATTATGTCATAAATATAATTGAGTAAAACATTTAATCAATATTGATTATATCTAGTAAAACATATTTAATGTTGTAATTAATTAAAATATGCAGAATGCTGCAGTGGTTGATTGTTATCACAAGTCAATAATTGTAAGTAAGTAACTAGCATAATGTCTGAATAAAAGAATACTTATAATTAAATATGTAATGCAATAAAGTCCTAATTATTATATACTTCGAAGACTGTAACTTATTTACCTCATTTATATATTCGAAAAAATAAATTAAACAGTTGACTTCTATAAGTATATTATTCCACAATTGGTTGAATTATTTCAACTGAACTATAATTATAAAATATACCTGTTGCCAACTTTGTGCTTGTATATCGAGACACCAAACATCACTTAAAGCCTTGCTGCCATCATGACCACCAATTACTAACAACTGTGGGTTGTTGGTATTATAATCTAGATAAACAGCTGCATGAAGACTTCTAGGAGATGGTTGTGGGGCTCCATCAGGATACACAAGTTTGGTAAACACCTAGAAAATAGTGAAACAAAATATACCAAATAATCATAAATGCTTTAAATTTAACACCATCCGACTGAAGTTGTTGTGTATCTATGTGTGCTTTGCCTAACGTATTAATGTTTAAAGTATTTCCACAATTACCAACCAAGAATATAGTTAGTGAAATCAATGTTCTATTATTATGAAGTAGTCAACTACAGAATTAACATGAGCTTTACCTGTCATTCATGTGTTTATAAAATATTCTATCATACATAATTAAATTTAAAACAAATAAATAAAACATATAATGTCTCAGTAATGCAGCAGCAGATTTTAGATTTGTGAGAGGGGCTCTTTTTAAGAAGGGAAGAAATAGCTACAGCTTTGGTTCCTGTACGTAAGAAGGATGGGTCGATCAGGATTTGCGTTGACTTTTGGGAGCACCGAAGGACCCCACTCAGGAGGTTCTACGGACAGATAAATGTTATAATGCATTTCCTACAAGATTATATTCTAATATTTATCTGTATAGTAATTAGCATTATAATGTGACTCTCCAGAACTAAATGGAGGAAATGCTAAAATCAGGAAATTAAAAAAAAACAAAAACTTAAAACAAACTAAATATGGAGAAGTTTTATTTATAAAATATAGAAAAGGATCAAACAGTCTAGAATTTGGCCAATTATGCTCATATTATGCTCATTTACAGAGCTCAACGATCACCTTAACCCCATTCACAATTATAATAATCTCACTACCCATGACTAAACTGAATCCTGGTATGGCCATTGTTGATATGTAAGTTGTTGATCTGCATCCTGATGGGCAACAGTGCTGGATCTGACAGTGTTTATTTCCTAAAGTAGGCTGTATTGAAACCTTTAAATAGAATTACCTCTATAGAGGGTATTTTGTAAACTCAAAAATTCATTTTATAAAGTCCCAAAGACAGTCTGTTGAAGACTACATCAAATTCCTATTGTTATAGTACAAAAAAAATGCTTATATTTTTGCCAAAAACTTACTACCTCACTAAACTTATAGACTAATCATGCTAGCAAAAGCTAGTTTTTATGAAATCACGTATTATGCTCAAAATTATGCCAGCACAATTTACCAACCCCTAGTGAATAGGTACATATAATCATGAAAAAAATGTAATTGATTTATGATTAATAAGGAAAATACAAAGACTTTTTAGCTAATGGTGAAAATAGTTTTCTATAATTGTCAAATTCAACCATAAAGAAAATTATTGAATGAACAACAACCACCTAATAATAATATTCCTTCCAGAATCAATAATTGCTATACTTGTTGCTTTGGTATACTATGAAATTGGTCTGCCATATCATTTGGACAAATAGTCAAAATTCGGACTCAGCATATCAATAAGTAGAGATGCATTCGTTAGAAAATATTTATTATTGGAGTATGAGGAAAATCATTGACGACAATAAGTGAATGTTATTGTAATTGTATTTCCAGTTACAGGTAAGAAATACAGTTGCTAAATAAAATGAGGGCTCATTCTGCTTGCTTCATTTTTTTGATGGCAGCAATCTAGCTATTAACTTATCCTTTCTTGAACACTTGATCCACTACAACTACTTCATAGTACATGTTAATCACCAGTCTTGTTTGGAAATTAACACATCACATCCTCAGCGTCAATTAAGTATAAACAATTAACAATAGTTCACTACTAGTTCATAACATGAATTCTACATATCAGTGAGTAAATGCAATTCAAAACTAAAGTTAATTCTTCACAATATTTTCTAATAGTAAAGTATTCCAACACATTTCATGTAATTTAAATATTTCATACATATATGCATGTAAATGAGGAGCTAATGCTATAATAAAATATATACATATAATATTTTAGTATAACAATTGTAAAGTTTGAGTCCTATATATAAAGTAACTTATGTTATAGTGCGAAAACCGTGAAAGTATAGACTAGTTACAAAATGTATTTCTTTAATAATTAAGTGTATTTTGTATGCTTGCCACATTAAACAATTCTTACCATCTGTGTCAAGTCTATGAGGTATGTATCATTGTGTCTACTAGTATCATCATGTCCACCAAACAAGACTGCATGAGTAGGACTAATACAGGTGAGAGTAAAAGTAGCTCTTGGAGAAGGTCGAGTTCCAGTAATTAAGGGAGAAGACCATGTATCTAATTAGAAATAATAAAATTTTTGTACTAATGGATGAACTAACAATTCGTAAACAAATTATCTGAATTTTTTTAAGACTGGACTTAGAGAAACTAAGATCCTTCGTGAAAAAATGTATTTTATATTAACTGCTTCCCATATGGTTTGCTTGACTGTAACTAATTTGGAGGTGTAAACACACACATGCACACACACAGATGTAATCTTAGCAAAACTTGTTGTAGGGTCAGTAATGGTAATAAACGTTGATTTAATTCACATATTAAAGGAATAGGAATAATATAATCCTAAAATAGTGTAGACACAAACTAATTAAAGTGAATACTAAACAAGTTATTAGCTTTAGTTATAATATCATAAACACTATTTATATTCTGAGCTGAATGGTTACTCTATTTTTGCAATTGAGAACTCCCACCTTCTTTTTGCATTATAATTCAGCCGGTAACTTTCAAAACTCACATGGTATAATTCTCACACAATCTGATCACAAAAATGAAATGTTGGATTTCAAAGGCTTATACAAGCTCTTTGTGATGTAATTTAAATTTACACTTCTCAAGTTAAATAAGTAACCTCAAATAGCTATTACAATTTTAGATTCATTTTTTAAATGAAGATACTCATAATTATTGATCCTCTATCAATAGCACCTGCAACATCACAAAGGGCAAGTTCTATACTTGAAAACATACTAATTGAAGTGATAAAAAAAAGTTTTATCATTCATGCTCACAAAGAATTACTGATGAACTAGACATAATCAAAATAGAAAAATAATTTCAGGTACATATAATGACACATTGTAAAGTTGCAAGTGTACGCTTGTCTGATATTTTTATTTCGTGTAATTTTCTCAGACAAACACAAATTTCATGCTTTAATGTTTTCCTATAGTAGTGCAAAAGACATAAAAAATTCCCTTTTTATCCAACCACATAGTTTCACCTCCTCTTCCCTCTTCCACTATTTAGCAGACTCTACTCTTAGCTATTTCGGTAGGTAAATTATAAAGCACTTATTGTAATGAACTCATCATTGAATTTCATATGTAGCAAGTCAAGCCAGCTAGTTTACTTTGCTCTATTTTATTAAGTAAGATTTCCACATGTCACAATCTATGATCTAGTGAAACAAGATGTCCTATGTACCACCATATTATATTTATACTTTTACACAATATCTGAATGTTATTCAAGTTTTACTTATGAGTGTCTTACTCACTTCACTCAATTCCACATGTGTAATAAATATAACACAAGCAAATTGAATTTTATTAATACTACCTAAACAAATTGAGTATCCAATTAAACTAATTGAACCGTAATGTATTGTTCTTATTTACATGTGTAATTTAAGAGTATTTAAAAGTATTGACACAATTGAGACATGATTCTATACTAACTTTGCTTACATTTTTACTATAATTTCTCATGGATAAAACACATGTTAGTTATTTTATCAAACTATTAAACACACAATTATTCATGAATAGGCTAATCTATGTTGTAGCACATTATTTCATTAAAATATTTTATGCCACTTTAATTAAAATATTAATACATACTATAGTAAAATTAAGTGGAAATAACCATGTCCGTTACTATAACTATAGCTAATAACTATAAAAATACATTATTATTTCAGAAAATATATGTAACACATACTTACCATCTAATCTGTAATACTATTAATATACTTAATATGATTATTACTTACTTTGTGAAATATTATACACATGAATCTCATTTGTCCAGCCACGATTATCTTGATATCGTTTATCCTTAGTTAGTAGTGATCCAGACTGCAGTTCACCTAATGGTACGCCATAGCCGCCAATGACAATTAATGTATTATTATGATGTATCATTAGACACGAATATTTCCTCATGGGTCCACTATCATGCTGTGTTGAGAGTTGCGACCATGTCATAGATCTTGTGTCTAGCTGATGTAATGAAGCATAGAATGATGTATCATCACGACCACCAAACAAGTAGAGAATATGATCTGAATAAGATGTTGCACAGCCAAGTATTCCAGGAGGTGGAGTACCAGTTGTAGCAAGTTCTTTCCAGGATTCTGTAGAGCACTCATAGATTTGAACTACCTTCTTCAGTTGTTTTTTATTGTCATTAAAGTTGTCAACATAACCTCCATGAATGTAGAGTTGGTCAGTACTTACTGAGGCATTAGCAAACACTCGAGGTGAAGGTTCATAATGACTTAGAGGCTGATCTAAAAAATAAAATCATTAGTGTAATAATAGAATATACATTTACATTGCACACAAAATAGTAATATTTACAATAAATAATATATTTAATTACTTCATAACATTATTATTTTGTTAATGTTTCTAATATACTTTTGATCTTTGATTGGCATTACATTTAAAATTTATTACTATTGATAATTATCCAGCATCTTGATGATACTAATATCTCCTAAAAGTACTCAGTTTGTCTCAAAGTTCACTGGCATCAGTTGTCAAACAAGTAGTCATTTTCTTAATGCAGCCAGTAACCACAAAGTACAAGAGAAGCTGTCAAAACAAACAATTGCATGCAGATTAAGAGTTGTTAAAACAATTCTACTTGTACTACTTTATGAATTCCAATAAAACATATAATTTAAATTTGTGCCTGTTTTCAACTGAATATTTAGTATTTGCAATAATGTTTGTTTATTATAACATCAGTGAATAATACACATTCTATTAATTATGTTTCAGTGAAGATGTTGGAAATGCAATGAAATAAGGGAGTATAGCTTGAATTAGGTTAAAATAATTCTTAATATTTACTGGAGAAGGAGATAAAATAGAACAGAAAATAGAGAACTACAAATTTTTAGTGAGAGAAGTATGAAAAAAATGGACAAGTAAAATTTTCTCGAAACACGAGTGATATTAATTAAAATCGCAGTCATCAAAAATTTATTCCATCCTGACTCCACCTACTGTTATACTTTACATTCATTTGTTAGATAAGCATTGCCCAGAAATATATTGCTTATTGGATAAAAGTTCTACTAGGTTATGGTCAGACTAATCAGATCATTGTTTCAGTTTTTATGGTTTTCCATATGTCTACATTTAACAATGTATTCTCAACAAATTCAATAGATATGAAACATCTTTATATTTGAACTATTGTGAATATTTATATCTCAATAGAAATAATATATAAAAACAGAAGAGTTGTTAACCTAATAATTGATGTCTATCAAGTGGTTAATTGAGGTTGACTGCATTTTAACATCACACTGGATAGAGGTTAAATTACCTTCATTATAGGGGCCAGGATTGGCTTCTACATCTCCACATAGTAATAATAGTTTAAGTTTTAGTGAAGTAGTTCTGGAATGAATTTCTTTTAAGATATTTATTGAACTATTCCAAATGGACCAGATCAATGGGAGAAACTGCATTTCTTCTTTGCCATTTGCCTTTGGTTGTTTTATTTTAGAACATACTTTATTCGAGTTAGTTTTTGTTTTCCTTCTGAAAATCCAGATCATTGTGATGGCTATTAACAGATATTGAGTGTTAGAGAAACATTGAGGTTGATTGATATATGAACAACGAGTCTCCCAGAGCGTTGATCTGTATAGTCTTCTGCTGGTATTTTCCCAGTGTGCAGCTGGACAGCGATGGCGACCCATTGCAGAAGCTATAGATAAAATACACAAATTACTATAAAAACTTGCCAATTTTAGATAAATAATTAATTTCGTCAACATTATTCTAACAATGGCAAAATCATTAGTAAAAAGTCAATATTCAGATTATGTTGATAACATTTATTGGCGAGCGAGCGTAGCGAGCGAGACACTTACAGGGGTAAAAATGAAAAAATCGGGGATGTTTGTTTATTTGTATATATGTATGGACGTACGTATGTCATTTTGTACTTTGACCCTCGTGTTTTTGTGTTAGTTATGTATTCGACCCCGTCCCAAATTGCACTAAACAGAATCCTCTGGTTTATCGATCAGTACCCGTATCACCCTAGAAATTGAATTGTTTACCGTTAATGGACTTCCATTTCTATTCGAGTTAGTGGCGGTGGTAAGTCAATGCACTCTTTGTCATGGTTACAAGCCGTGCGCAACAGTATTTACTTGAAAATACATTGTCCACTAGACTACCCCGAAGGTAAGTCTGTGTAGGTGCATGTCCAGTTGTGTCAAAGCATTGGGTGTTACAACCACTACTTAGCTAAAGAATATCACAAAGAAAACTTTTAAATAACGTGTATTGTTTTGTTGTTGTTTTTCCCTTCAATTCAAGCAGTTGCAGAGAGTTGTTACTATGGCACTGAAATCGCTTGACTGTGTATGCGAAATTTAAAAACTGGACCTTATTTTCAGTAGCTTCAGTGTTAGAATCATTCATATAAAATAGTATAGTCTTTAGGCTCGCTCGCCATTTGTGCTCAAGCACATCACTAGTTTATTTGTATATGTATGGACGTATGTATGTCATTATGTACTTTGACCCTCGCATTTATGTGTTAGTTATGTGGTCGACCCCGTCCCAAATTGCACTAAACAGAATCCTCTGGTTTATCGTTTAGTACCCGTATCACCCTATAAATTGTTGCCGTGCGCAACAGTATTTACTTGAAAATACATTGTCCACTAGACTACTGCGAAGGTAAGTCTGTGTAGGTGCATGTCTAGTTGTTGTCAAAGCATTGTGTGTTACAACCAAGAATATCACAAAGAAAACTTTTAAATAACGTGTATTGTTTTGTTGTTGTTTTTCTCCTTCAATTCAAGCAGTTGCAGAGAGTTGTTACCATGGCACTGAAATCCCTTTACCGTGTATGCGAAATTTAAAAACTGGACCTTATTTTCATTAGCTTCAGTGTTAGAAGTCAAAATCATTCATATAAAAATAGTATAGTCTTTAGGCTCGCTCGCCATTTGTGCTCAAGCACATACTAGTTTAACAGCATCTTTAAAGCTATCACCAGTTCAGTAATTTGATTAATTTTTTATTTAATTCAATGAGAAGTTTGATTAAAAAATTTCCTAATGTAACAAACTACCTTACAGAAATAAATTCAATCATAGTATCATCCTAGCCAAGCATAAGCAGCTGCTACCCTCAAAGTTCAGAAGCAGCTGTCTAAACTAATAATTGCTGCAGTCAACCTCAAGACAAGTGCTACTATAAACTATTTCATTATTAGTATTTATGAATTCCTTAATAATACTCTTGTCAAATATTGTACATGCAATCAATAGAATATTTAGTATTCACTGTAACTCATAAAATAAGGAATACACAACAGGTTAAACATGCTGATGTATTTGTTGGAAAAGTAAATACTCAAACAGCTTGTAAGTAATTTAGAAATACATTATATTGATAAGTTGTAACTGACATTTAAGAGTTTAGGATAACATAAAAAAAATAAACACAAGCCTATAAAATATTATTAAATATTAGGTGGACACAATCGAGAGTAGACGGTGGGTGGATGCAAGTTAATTAAATATTCATTTGGTACCGGGGAGGAGAGGAGTAAGTAGGTGGATACAAGTTAATTAAACATTCATTTAGTAGAGGGAGGAGAGGAGTGAGTAGGTGGATGCAAGTTAATTAAACATTCATTTAGTAGAGGGAGGAGAGGAGTGAGTAGTTGGGTGCAAGTTAATTAAACATTCATTTAGTAGAGGGAGGAGAGGAGTGAGTAGGTGGGTGCAAGTTAATTAAACATTCATTTAGTAGAGGGAAGAGAGGAGTGAGTAGGTGGATGCAAGTTAATTAAACATTCATTTAGTAGAGGGAGGAGAGGAGTGAGTAAGAGGATGCAAGTTAATTAAACATGCATTTAGTAGAGGGGAGGAAAGGAGTGAGTAGGTGGATGCAAGTTAATTAAATATTCATTTAGTAGAGGAGAGGAGAGGAGTGAGTAGGTGGATGCAAGTTAACTAAATATTCATTTAGTAGAGGGAAGAGAGGAGTGAGTAGGTGGATGCAAGTTAATTAAATATTCATTTAGTAGAGGGAAGAGAGGAGTGAGTAGGTCTCCACTAGCATAAAAAAAAATGTATAATGATATTCATGAATAGCTCATCCGATTGGAAACACTCAAGTGTAAAAAAGAGAAGTTTTGTTCCTTAGGTCAGTTAATAAGCTAGAATCTCATGAAGCATCAAGCTAGTTGAAGTGTGCAGTGATCACTGTCAAGCTAATAATGTGACATTAGTGTCATTCATAAATAAATAATATATCATATACTCTGTGGAATTTTTCACAGAGTAAATATTGTTTATAATTGTTGGGCCCACGTACTCATATTTACAGGCATGCGCAAAGTACTATTTCACGACATACTTCAGTATCGAACATAAACTCACGAACTTTAAATTATGTATCATTAATATCTTTATTTTCATTGGTTGTTAAATATTTGCCGACGGCAGTGCTGGCTACCTATAAGAAGGAGCCAGCGTTGTCAAGTCGTTGGATTTTGTTATAATAATAGTGTACAGTGTGTATATGAGTTTTTAAATAACAATTTATACACCTACATCATTTCAACAAACATTATCCCTGGTGGCGGCACTACCAGTTGGACTACGAGGATAAGGGAAAGTCATTCTTGTGGCCCAACAATAATGTGTAAAATTTTTGCCTTAAACAAATATATTATGAATTTTATTTGAAGATAAGCAACTTCCTTCATACTTTGCAATTATATTGTTACTTTCGTATTGTCCTGAGATGATAGAATCCAATATGAACTCACTGAAATTAATTCTGTTTGTTTGCATTAAAGTACAAATATGAAGTTTACGTACTAAAAAATAATGAATACATAAATATTACTTTATTATTAGCAAGCAAGCAAAGCATCCGATTTACTGTCAGGGATTCTTTGTTTGTTTAGTTGTGTACATCGTACCAAACACCATAAACTGAATATTATTGCTAATATTTTTAATCATATCATCCAAAGAAATTTAATTTTTCACCCATTGGAATTAGATTTTTTATGAATTTTGTAGAAGCAATTATGTCTTAAAAGCTATATAAACACTCTCCGAACAAAATAAGAAAACAAAAAAGCAAGCTGGAGTCATAATTAAGGTTTAAATGAATTGAATTTCCAATTTCTATGTTCATTTTTAAAAAATGCAGGAAATTTCTTACATACACTATCCAAATCTACTACAAATTATTAAAACTGTAGGACAATTTCCTTCTTAGTTCCCAGGATATACAAATTACACTGTCAAAATGCAGGAAAGATTCTTCATATAATCATTACAATATACAAGAATGAGAGTATTACAAGCAAAATGTAGGAAGGATCGCTCATAGAGTATATTCAATATAAAAATAAGTGCATCAAAATGTTGGATATTTCTCACATTGATACTCCAAATATGAAAATGATAGCAGCCATTTCTTGAAAAATACTTACCATAATTTTCATAAAGTAAAAAGGGTTCTGCAAATGCCGACCATTTACCTCAATAAGATACCAAACTTAATGATAAAGTGAAAGAAATTATGATGAAGAGTACAAAAATACATAAAGGAGAGTATTAAAATGTAAGGAGTATCTCTGTCTGCTATTTGTTTGCAAGAAACCCACACATAAGGTCACCATAAAACTTTTCATATTGGTGGTAGGAAATTTTCCTGCACCATGAAAGTTTGACAAAATATGTCCCTTTAGCATAAAATTTCCTCTACATATTTTGCAAGAAAGATACGTACACTTGGTGCACCAGAAAATTTCCTGCATTATTTTTTGCAGGAAATTTTCCTGCACTCATTTTGCCAGAAAATTTCCCACATTATTTTTTTGCAGGAAATTTTCCTGCACTTATATTGCCAGAAAATTTCTTGCTTTTGTTTGCTAGAAATAAGCCCTGGAAACACTTGAAGTGAGACAGCTTGACAGAATACTTTCCTTGGAGAGCTTTTTGAAGGGTTCTCTCCAATCATCAATCTTTCTTTTTGGCCTTTTAACTTTCCCAACTCATATCTCCTTAAAACATCCTGCATTTTATGATAGACTGCAGCAGGCTGTAGTGCCATCTGTATGGCCTGCTCTATAATTGTTTGATTCTGTTAAATACAGCATATAATTAAACATAGATAGCAAAAAAAATGACCTTACAATTAGGGAAGTTGCCAATAAAGCCAAACATTCCTGCTGAAATGCAATATATTTTTTTGAGTTATATCTCTCCCTGGATAAGTCAGTTTTACCGTCATCTGTCCATAGCAAAATGCACGAAATATAACTTTCAACAACATGCCGCTAGTTCTGCAAATCCAGTGGAACATTGAATACTGTTGAATTTGTTGTGCTGCTTTGCCAACATCATGGCCGCCATCCTTGGAATATCATTTCCATATATTGCACATTTCCTACTGGCTATGTTGCGCGTTCCCATAGTATTAATATTCCTTATGGCATGCCAACGCTGTAGTCCTACAATTACCTATTATGTTTATAATGTATACATAACTTTAATAGCTTACTGAACGACTTTACCTCATAAGTATAATTATGTCCATTTTTACAGCCCTGAATTCATTGGCACTGCATGATGCAATCACAAGTAGGGAATCAGTTAGTCTTCATGGTCAGTCTCCTCTTCTTTTAATACGTTCACTAAATAGTGTACAAACCATTCCTTTACTCCCTGACTTGGTAGTTATCAGAAGGCTCCTTCAGCAAATAAAATAAAAAATCGTACACACCTGCGATAAACAACAATCTGGCTACGTGGTATTTTAGGGTAATAATAACGTCATGTAATTAGACATAATTGCTATGTTGTCGTGACAACTACTTTACACAAAATGTTAAAATGTTATTCAACAGTTCATAATATTATCCCCAATCTCCTATAACAAACACACCAACTATAAACTGAAATAAGATCAATCTCTGAAGGAACTTTCTCCCAGAGAATGTAGTTGTGTAGGTACGGTGGGGATTCAAAAGGGTTCTGTGAACCACCTTTTCAAAGTAATGATATTCACGAGTTTCAATATGTAGAAATTGAAGCCAGTCACATATTCTAAATTAGTTCAAGGGCATAATTAATTACATCCATGAGTGTTAGTACACAGTAATTTAAACAAGTCACATTTAATTTACAAGTCTTGGAAAATTGAAGAAGCATAAAGGTCATTGCCCTAATAAAAGCAACAACCTTGAATATTTGTGTATAAATATATATGACTGACTGGCCTCATAATCTTCTTAGAGTAGCGAAAGTTATTTAGCAACGATCAGATTGATCAAAACATTGAAATTAAAATGGACCTCAGTATTTGGTAGCTGATACAATAGCTTAGATTATACACAATATTCGATCGGGGCAGTAGTGCTTCATAAAGATTGACAAATGTGACCGTCTACGGGAAAACCGGGCACAACGCGGCGTGCGTAATATCGAGAAAAGATCGATTGATTTCTTAAAAATGTATTGTTTCAAGCCTACGGAAGGGAACGGTTAGGTCTATTATAGCAGGAACGACTAAAGCTGCGACGATAAAACTTGGAGAGCTCAATATCTGGACGCCGACAACTCCGTAAGTGCAAAAAAAAAAAATTCGAAGGTGCCGCGTTGTGCCTGGTTTTCCTATAGACGGTCACAAATTGTTATAGCTACATATCATCTCAGCTTGAAAAAATACACCAATTGAAAAGGTTACGGCTCACTGTAGAGATATATTATTATACTGATGGAAATATCCTTTCAACATTTCAGCACAGAAGTACACATGCATACACACTATATACTGCATGCATCATGTACGAACACATTTATATACATCTCCAGGTAGAACCACTACACTGGGACAGGGGCTGAAATTTTCAAGAGGTTACAACATAAAAAAATAATAATAATAAACAAACTAGCAACACATGCAAAGACTTTTTAATTGAAAAGCCTAATGACTGTTAGTTAATTAATTACCTGTGGCTAACATTCCATACCCCAGCCAACCAGCTGTTCTAGCTTGCCCTCTATTTACTCATTCAATTCCAAACACCCACCAAGTGACTTCACTCTTTTGCTGAGACCACCCATACTCTCTCTATATTAAGCACACATTTGTAATTTAAGTTATTGTTGTCAGCCTCGTTGCGTGGTAAGAGGTTGAGACATCAGTCGTATGTCATGTATTTAATTTTTTTCACTTGACTACTACTTACTACTTTTGCCTTCATCATCAAGTTTGGCTTAAAGCTTTGTGGCTATTGTGGTTTATGAATTGGGTAAGCCTGAATACAACTTGTGGCTTGATAGCAAACCTTGGCAAAAAAAAAAGTTTTTTCTCTTCCCTTTTCTCCATTAGGCTTCTCTGACTGGTAGCTTTAGGCCTGGCACCAATCAGCAAAGACCTCTGATTTCATTAATAATAATTGTGATGCAGGACAATTAGGAAACATCACAGAGAAATAGTTGCATAAGTACCCAGTGACTAGTTCAAACCCATGAAACCTCAATTATCTGTGTCAATAGGAAGGTAACCCACAATGTGTAGTAGTTTCAGCAGTTTTGTTAAATTGGTACCAAAGAGTCAAAAGAATCTTCCTTATGCTTAGTATCACAGTATAAGACACAAACTGTTTACAAATTATTCCTCCCCCACTACACTCATTATTTCCTCCTTTCACAAATCTCCTCCAGCAAGATCAAATTTCAGTCGGCTCAACATGTACATAGTGTGGTATATATATGCGTGTGTATGTGTATAAGAATGGGTATAGCATGTGTGCATGGATGTATATGTCAGTCTCCCAGAAGCCAGCCCGTGTATCTAGAGGATATCCAGCCCAGCAAAAAGGCAAGCAGTAGAAGTTAATGCTATGAGCACCAAAATAATAATTAAGTCCTAATTAATAAATGTGGTTTACTTGCATGGGGACACTACTTTAGCACAAATACACATCATATAACTATTCATTGTACACTATCCCAAGCACATGCAACCCAAACAAACATACATACACAATAGACCCACAATGGCTATAAAAAAAATTAGTATGATTAGGTTGTGATCATAAAGCTTATATCAATTATAATAATAAGATCAAAAATAAAGCTTCCATCATTGGTTAAGTTTCCTTGATTTAGCGCTACTCAATTCAAGTCAGGTCAAACAGCAATTGGCAAGTTTTCTGTCAATGCATGGTAAGGTCAAGATCCAAGATATAAAAATAGAAAAAATTATTTCCCGATTGTTTTGCATATGCATTCCCATTCTACTAAGAAATACACTTAATATACATAATATTCCCTACTATCCTGACAACAATCTAAATAGCTACTATACATGCTTGTCAATGATACCACAAAAACGAAGCAATAATAATAAATTTAAAAAATAACACATGATATCTCACCTATTTGATATGGAATTTTTTCTTCTAGATCACGTTTTTGCTCTTTATACCCTTTCTTGGTCATCTTAGCATTAGGTGGATCAATAGCTTCAGCAGTACTTCTGCATCTCTTCCTTCCTTGTGAAGAGGCTGGATCGTTAGACAAAATTGATGTGTCTCCATCTGTGGCTTCATTGTCTTTGAAGATAAACTGGCACAAAAGGTCATCACATCAGAAAGATAAGGAGCCATTTCCGCACAGAAATCATTAGCATCCTTTGTAAAGTTGGCAAGTCGGCAATTAAAACTTTATTGCTCCCATCTTTGTCATGACCTTTACACTGAGGAAACAAATTATCAAACAAAATGTTGATGGTGGTAGCTTGCTAGAAACACACAGACATTATGCTAGCACCACAAAAACTCCAAATTGTGGAAGCCTAACTAATCAATGTAGGCAGCTAAAATGGTAGTATTATAGCAATGACTATTAAAATACTCACGTTTATGACATCTGCACTCCTAACAGATGCATGTACAACAGGTCCACTGGAAACACCATTGGTTAACTTCATTCGACTTCCTTTCTTCCAAAGAAAAACTTGCTTGTCTTGTGTGAAGAAAGTCAAATGCCAAGGTTTTGAAGAAACATTTACACATTCTAAGCTGCAATGCTCACTGCCTGGATTGAAGCCATTTTACTGAACACTGAATTCTATTGGCTACAGGCTATAAAAAAACCACATGGTGTTAATTACTTCCTGAGCTTCCAGCAAGCTCATTGGACAATAGGCAAAATTCAAATTCTTGAATGGAGTTCAAGATGGAAGTTGATGAATGCTTATTGTTTAGTTCTGATTGCAGCAATGGTTCTTCAGCTTGTGGCCTGGAGATGCTTCCCTTATTGACTAACCCCACAAGGAACAGAACAAGAGGTAATATGTTTTAGTTGTATTGGTTCAGATAGCTAGCTAGTTTTGTAATTTATAGTGTCATTATTTTTTAGCTATGAGTTTGTGTAACTTCTGAATATTGCATAGTAGCCCAAATCTTGTGCTATCATCAGTGTGTAGCTAAAGGGCTTTACAATAATTTCAGGCTTTTTTTAAAAATAAAAATACCCCACATTGTCAACAACCCCAAAGTGATGGCTGGTGCTTACAGGCTGGAAACACATATCACTGGAGTTAAAGTTCATGGCCGATTCACTATGATGTTCATAGACAGTGGACAATTTAACCATGACTCCAATCTGACTGTGGAAGTTTTATTACGAGTATTTTATCAGTTGAAGGTAAGAATTCTATCAATATGATGTAAAGTGATTCATAGTGATGTAAAAATATAAGCTGCAGGATGGATTACCAGAAGTGCTGTATATTCAGATGGATAATACTTGTCGTGATAATAAGAACAAGTTTACACTCACATTTGCTGCTATATTGGCTGAATTGGGAGTGTTCAGAAAGGTATTTAGGATTTGATTTGACTGATCCCAGGTTGATATAGATATTTATGTGTGTAGGTGAAGTTTGGATTCCTACCAGTTGGATATACTCATGAGGATATAGACCAAACATTTTCATGCATATCTCGAAAACTGAAACATCACAACGCATTGACTATTCCAGGTCACCTAACCTAGCAAAGTTATAAGCTACATGTAACTGTACACTTTTCCTTGTTTTGTTTCTTCCAGATCTTTGTCAAAGTATAGAAGTTTCTTTCTCACCACCTCCTACAAGTGGTGGTTTTGGATTCTGTAACTGATGTCAAGGATTGGATGTCAGATCAAACTCCTCTACTCCATGACCATCTTAAGGCAGATCAAACTCCTCTACTCCATGACCATCTTAAGGCAGATCAAACTCCTCTACTCCATGACCATCTTAAGGCAGATCAAACTCCTCTACTCCATGACCATCTTAAGGCAGATCAAACTCCTCTACTCCATGACCATCTTAAGGCAGATCAAACTCCTCTACTCCATGACCATCTTAAGGCAGATCAAACTCCTCTACTCCATGACCATCTTAAGGCAGATCAAACTCCTCTACTCCATGACCATCTTAAGGCACAGCAATTCAAGTTTCAACGTAATGAATCAGGAGAGTGTGTCATGTTTTATAAAGAATGGAGTACCGGCCCATTCTGATTGCCTCAACGTGGGCTTGCTTTTCTTCCCAATGGCAACACTTTTCCCAGCAAGTTGCCATTGATGGTGGCACCCTACTATATCCTGACAATTTGAAATTATTGGAAAATACTTTGAAATGGATTAAAGATATTTAAGTAAAGCAACTGTCAATGCCTCTACCTGGTGAACTAACTGGCTTGAACATGCTCATCAGCTCAGTCAGAAGACAAAATCTCAGCCAATAAAAGGTGAAAGTGCTTGAATCATTTAAGATTAAAAATAATTACAAGATTATAATATTTATAAAAAATTATATTTGTAGGTATCAACTATTAAGAACAGAATTGATGGAGTAGAGAGCTCAAAACAGATTCCAGTTTTCATCGACACAGCTTCAACTGCAGAAATACATTTGAAAAATTGCTGGAAATATTCCTGCATTTCCAAAATGTAGGAAACATTTCTGCATTTTTAAAATGTAGGAACAATTCAGCTTTTGGCAACTGCAGAAACACATTGGAAAAATGTAGGAAATATTCCTGCATTTCCAAAATGTAGAAACATTTCTAAAATGTAGGAACAATTCAGTTTTTGACAACTGCAGAAATACATTTGAATAATGCTGGAAATATTCCTGCATTTCCAAAATGTAGGGAACATTTCTACATTTTTAAAATGTAGGAGCAATTCAGCTTTAGACTACTGCAGAAACACATTTGAATAATGCTGGAAATGTTCCTGCATTTCCAAAATGTAGGAAACATTTTACATTTTTAAAATGTAGGAACAATTCAGTTTTTGACAGCTGCAGAAACACATTTGAAAATGCTGGAAATATTCCTGCATTTCCAAAATGTAGGAAACATTTTACATTTTTAAAATGTAGGAACAATTCAGCTTTTGACAACTGCAGAAAGACATTGGAAAAATGTGGGAAATATTCCTGTATTTCCAAAATGTAGGAAACATTTTACACTTTTAAAATGTAGGAACAATTCAGTTTTTGACAACTGCAGAAAGACATTGGAAAAATGTGGGAAATATTCCTGCATTTCCAAAATGTAGGGAACTTTTCTACATTTTTAAAATGTAGGAGCAATTCAAGCTTTTGACAACTGCAGAAACTTACTTGAAATGCTGGAAATATTCCTGCATCCAAAATGTAGGAAACATTTCTGCATTTTTAAAATGCAGGAACAATTCAGCTTTTGGCAACTGCAGAAACACATTGGAAAAATGTAGGAAATATTCCTGCATTTCCAAAATGTAGAAACATTTCTAAAATGTAGGAACAATTCAGTTTTTGACAACTGCAGAAATACATTTGAATAATGCTGGAAATATTCCTGCATTTCCAAAATGTAGGAAACATTTCTACATTTTTAAAATGTAGGAACAATTAGCTCAACGTTTTTTAAATGGCATTTAGAAATTCTGAACACTGAATCAAATCTTAGGGCTAAGCTTTCATGTCAAATATCAAAACATTTCCCACTCATGGAGTCACCCCTAAATACATTTTCACTGACTGTTGCAACCATGCTCTTTATAGTTAACTTGGAAAACTCACCGGATGGACGTAAAGCTTGAGCAGTTTAGCTAAATGACATGACCGTCCACTGCTCGAATAAACTTAGCACGTAATAAGTAAAAATTTTTTTGCATGCCTTCACCAAATTTGCCAGAACTTCTGTAGTTTGTGTAATGGCTTCAGTCAGTGTTGTTGTTTTTTTTTAACTAGATGACTGTAACGATCTTCAGAGTAGCCTACTGTTACGCTCACTACAACATTCAAAGCACTCTCTGTCTTGCAGAAAGCTCTGGAAATCTAACTCTGCTAAAACAACGCTTTGGAACACGTTTTACATTATCTTTAAGCGTAAGTATGCATGCAGCCTAGTTTCTTCACGAATGGAGGAGGGAATGGAAGTGGTAGGTATTATATTTAGAAGTTGCGGAGTCTGGATATACTCAAACATTACTGACTTTCTTTCCCACTGTGAGAAGCAGAGCTTACAATGGTGCAGGAAGTGTAAATCATATAGAAAGAGGGGGTGAAAATTTGTAATGATATAAATGCCACGAAGAAAAACAGGATCAAATTTTAGAACTAATCACCTTGCAAACAAGTTATTACAATATATTCCACTCAAAAGTCACCCACAAATGCATTTTCACTGACTGTTGAAACCTCGCTCTATTCAATTCAAGTCACCGTTGCTCAACATTCATTCATTATAATTAATCTTAGGAAAACACTGTCTATCATGTGCAGATAAAATTGTAAGACACTTCTAATGAGCACTGATAGAAAATTTTATGAATTCAATAGAGAAGTTATACTATTACAACTAATATATTAGCTCGTTTCAATGGTTATGCTTACATACAGGAATTTGGAAAAAGTGTTGTTGTAATACGAGCATAACTGAGATATGCTGTATTTGTACACATAACTATGCTGTCTCTAAACTTGCAATTTAGAGAATTATGTTTCCTCAAGTCATCAACAGCCATACTAAGGTCCTGTCATCTGTATAGCCTAATATGATGCAATCATCAAATCTCTTATTCCGAGTACTACATATCTCGTATATGGATATGTGGCTTTCTTAAGCCATTGTAATATGATACATTCATCAAATCTCTACTATGCCAGAGTAATATATATCATTTATATGGATGTATGACTTAATCTCAAGTTGTAAGTTAAAGAAAAGCATAAACCTTTGCACAACTATACTTTTAAGCATCCTCAATTGTAATGTACCTAATCCTACTTCTTTAAAACTTGAAGTGTAAAGCTAAGCCTTCTATTACATTAACTCATGATGTAGTGACTTGAAGTTGTGTATCCACCACTGTGCTGGTGAAGTGTCTGGTTGCATCAGTACATACAACCAGTTCAAAAGTTATGTTGTTAGTCCTACCTGGATCCTGAGTAATTTTAACTTTGCCGAGTTCTACTAAGAGTGCATTACTACTGCATCTAGATACCATAATGGTTTCAATTTTGAGAGGTTAGATAATACAGAGTACTGGTAGATAAAGGGTCAAGCTGCTAGGAACAGCTATGCTCTCTCATAATTTATAGGAGTCAATAATATTTTCATTAAAATGGCATCAGTTAATATCTCAATGTTTCAAAACTTTGTACTTAGCTGTAAAAATGATATGGAACCACTATATCAAGAAATAACTAAATGTGTATCATTTACTCATCAATAGACAATGTATATCAATTCTTGTAGCTCATCAAATTCAAATATCCAGTATATGCTGAGTACTTTCACTTATATGGATGTGTGGTTTATCTTAATATGATACATTCATCAAATGTCTACTATGGCCACAGCAATATATATCACATATATAGGATGTATGACTTCAGCCCAAGACAAATTAATATCTGATATAACAATCTTTAGTTAAAGATGAGCAAACAAGTTGTGAACAATTATGTTTTTAAGCAGCCATAGCTGTAGCATACCTGTGTAATCCAACTAATTGAAAATTTAAAGTGTTAAGCTAAACCTTTAACTCATGATGTTGTGAATTGATCTTGTGTATCTACTGTTTTGCTGGGAAGAGTTCTGGTGGCATCAGTACATACTACCAGTTCAAAGGTGATGTAACTAGTCACACCTGGATTCTCCGCAGGTAAACCTAAGTATTAACAAAGGTGCACTGGAGTTCAACTACACGCACATTACTGCAGCATCTAGAGAAGGTTATGGTTTCAATTTTGAGAGGTTAGATAGATTGAATAGCTTCTAAATTTCTACTTTTATAAACCTGATTTTCAATAATTGTAGATGCATTGAAGTCAGTTCATTAAAATTGACACTATTTCATTGATGACCCAAGATAAGCATCCAAGATGAACCCATTTTTTTAACACTGTTGATAGTATTCAAGAACATCTCTATATCACCAGTGAGAGCAGAAATTCCTTAAGGCTGCAATCCCTTTCTTTATCCTAATATTTTACCATTATTTTTGTTGCATGTTCCATAGCCATTCCTTAAGTGCTGGCTACACTTCTAAAACCTATGAAAGTGGATGTTGTTAACTAAGTGCATTGTCAGCCACAACCGGAACCATACTATGCCACTGAGATCTGTAGGATGTTAAACTTGTACACTTATTTGTGTCACCAGACTTTATCACAGTGCAGTGATAGATAAAGGATCGATCTTTGTAAGACTAGAAATAGCTATGATCTGTCAAAATTCGTAGGAGGCTATAATATATTCTCATTAAAATGGCATCAGTTAATATCTCTGCAAGGTTTCAAAACTCTGTATTTAGCTGTAAATATGATATGCATAGTTTTGTTTGATTATTCTATATTAAGAAATGACTAAATGTGTATCATTTACTCATCAATGTAATGTATAATATTAAGGGTGCAGTACCACCGGAACAAAACCCGCCCGTAACTCGATCCAATTTACTCTCCCGCGAACTGACTATTGTACGCGTCGCGCACAATTTGAACACGTACCAATTAACTGTACCAGACAATTTACCACAAAGAGCTTTCACCTCAAAGGACTACCAGTACTGTAGGGCAGAAGCAGCAGTGCAGATAATTAATATTTGTTCACTTTCTAAAAAATATTACTTAATCATAACTCCATAGTAGCAGGGCCATAATCAAATACAATATGAAATGAACAAAATCAAAGGTTCTGAAGTATGCAATACTATCAAGGGGATCCAAGGAGCTGTGCCTTCTCATTGACCTCTCTACTGGAGTGCCATGTCCTCTCTTCTAAATAACCAGGATGTATGTAGTATTCTTCCCTTCAGGAGGCATGACTTCTTAGGAGAGCCGAAGGTCTACTATTCTCTCCTCTGGAAAACAAGGAAGCCATGTCTTCTGCTATGCACTTTTGTTGTGAACCTGCCAGTTGTACCCTAGAACCAAGGAGTTGTGCCTTCTCATAATCGGAGCTCATCTATTTCTATGAAGAGCATGCCAGCACCTTTCCTCCTGTTGAGGTAGATCAGACAAAGTACTATGATCTAAAATTTGATTCTGGTCTTATTGTAAATAAATCAATAAAATAATAATTGATAATAAACAGCCTAATTGATAAATATATTACTATTGTAGAAAGAAAATAACATTAGTCAATAAAAGTAATAATTCACATTTTCTTTTAACAAATAGCACCAAAAATTCCTGAGAAGTTGAAGTTAACACACTGAAACTGCTTCTAACTTCTACCTGCTACACCAACCTTCTATCAAGCTCTCCAAAGACACCAAAGCAGATGCTTCCTTCAAGTCGCAGCTGCGAGCCGTGATATATCTATTCTAAACAAGTGACTCCAGGCCCCATTAATACGCCGCCGCTTCTTCATTGTCTAGGACCCTCCAGTACATTCCAGAAGTCTTGTACTCTTCCCCGCAGGGCTCACTCGCACAGTAACTCTTCTTTTGTGTTTGCTTACCAGTTCTAATTAGAGCCGCCACCACCCGGAATTTTTGCCCACAATAAATTGCGCGCTCAGAGTTGGGGGTGGAGTTGAAGAATCAAATGAATACGAATCAATAGTTAGCTTCGTACCTAAAAATCGATATTCAGAAGTACCGGATGACCAGAATAAACTCATATTTTGTACACAGGGTACACTCCACATCTAAAAAAACATAACAACGAGTTTTTTCTTTTAAATAGGATACAAAAATAAAATATAAAATTTTTTTAAAAAATGGAAAACAAATACTAATATCAAAAATACGTCGTTGTTAAGTTGTGGGGAAGCCCCTAGGCTACCGCTGGAAAAAAAATCGACTTCGTAACTGCAACGGTCGCCCCTGAATATCGCTGAATAGCCTTAAGGTTTGTACCGTTGTTTCTCAGTTCCTGGTCGGTCTTTTTTCTTGAAACTTGGTTTATAAGAGCTGTCTGTTGGTGTCTGTTTCAACTACAACAACAAAGTAAGTGTACATTGAAAGGACAACGAGAAATAAATACATAGCATAACTCCTCCATCTGCGGTTTAGCGCTGCGGTTTCAAGTGGTACTGCACCCTTAATGTTCATAGCTCACCAAATTCAAATATCCAGTATGAAGCTGCAGCACCAATCATAAACTATTCCTAGGGAACTATAAGAATCTCTTAATGGGAAGTAAGCACAATATTAACAGCCTACTGCCTGGAAAGGGTGGATTCATATACAGTATGCAATTTGGGTTTGAGTGACCACAGCCTTTTTCACTTCTTTCTAGTTCAGTACTGAAAGGTGCCACCAAGCAAGTTGGTGACTTATAAAATACTGATTCGGTCTATGTAAAAGTCAGATATTATTTAAGCTAAGAAGAAACAAATTGTTAAATTGTGAATAACAAATTCAGATATTTTATGAAAAATACTTCTACAGAATTTAGCTACATAAATAGTATAAAAAATACAGAATTCTTATCAAAAAGCATAACTACAATATACAACAATGGTATCTACACTTCAATATGCTGCTTTATTATAGATTTAATAATCCATTACTAATCTATCAGGGTTTTTTTAATAATGTATTACATCATATAGCAGTAAAATATTCTTAAATGGAGCCTCATTGAGCTGTCAATTGTTGGAATCTCTCACACTGAATCATATTTCAGGAAGTAACTAATTAGCTGAAGTCTTGTACAACATCCTATGAAGTCTATAATAAGCTGAAGCACTTCCATTTCATTATTTGATACTTGTATTCAGAACATGAGAATGGTAGGATTTATTATTCTAATAAATTATTGTCTTTTGTCAAATCTTTCAGTCACATACAGTTGCAATAGTTAGTTACATTGTATGATGATCTTTTAAACATTTTCTAACTGCTTGATGATCTCTAAAACCTCCTTTAACTGACTATTCATCTCTTATTGTTTTAACAACATTTTGCGGTGTACAAATATTTTACAATCCTTCATGACACTCTGATCAATATCATAAGAAATTTATGTGTTATTATTTTGCCTTTTGAACAAACAATTGCCTGCAGCCATGTATTTGTGACAGCCTCTACATTGACTACAAGCATTATATACTCTTGTGATTATAATAAACCACAAAGAGAATTTTATAGCAACAAGTATATGCATTTAATAATGAAAATTTAAGATTCTATTGACATAATATTGTGTCTGGTAAAACTACACACTGTAAATGATATTTCAAGAAGAGAACTTGGTATTTGTACTCTTAGTCAATCATACTTACTTCTGATCTTATCACTCTACATGTATAAATTTAGAGGCTACATTATTTTGTGTTGCTTTTTGTGAGAATACCCTGTGGGAAAGTAAGGGATAGGGGGAATAGAAATTAACAAACAATCACGTATATTTGATGCATACATGTGCAGAAAATAGATTTAGTAAATCATTACAGATCTAGTATGGTTTTATATAGTAGTGTTTCAAGAAGTAACTAATTAGTTACTTACTAATTAGTTACTTCTAACAACATCCTATGGAGATTTTGTTGAGTCTTCAGTTACATACAATTCATGAGGCTTAACTTGCACATGTTCCTAGCTTCAGTGTGAGTTTGAGCTCTCCAGGGCTTACAGCTTCGCCATAAACATGCAGTATTGATTTATTTTAATTTTAAAATTTTTGAAAAAAAGTTGACCCGTAAGGATTTGAAATTATACGTTTTGTTTAGGCTGATTTTCCCAAAACCGGTTGCATACGTAATATTATATATATTTTGTTTAATATTTCTACTAAATCACATTACATTAAAGGAACCAGCAAGTTTATGGCAACGTTATAATTGGCTGACCAGAACTACTAATGGAGTGAAATACCTCATTTAAAATATAAACAAATGTTTATTTATAATACAAACAACATTGTAGAACTTACTCCTCAGTCTTAATACTGATGTGTTATTGAGATGATGCTATTGCTGATTATATCCTCCAAACAACACTACTTCAGTGGGCTCAGAAGAATGGACGCAGCAAAAGAACACTGATGTCGCCTAGGCTGTGACTAGATGGCGATCTAATGTCAAAATATTGAACTAATATTTAACAGTTTTATTGTTCAATAATTTAATGTATCAGAGATGGTCAATAGTTCTGTTAATTCTCATTTTGTATAAGTAAATAACAACCAAATGCAATTTTTGTTTGTTTTCAAAGGTTAAATATTTTTCATTATTTATACATTTGTTTATTTTGTAGATACAAAATATATCTCAGCTATTGTATTTTAAATAATATCTATTAATCAAGTGAAATTCTTTCATGATAATTTTTAGTAGATGTGAATGTATTTACATTGTCGTTGTTTTATACACATCATTGATTATTATGTTGTATTAACTTTTACTATATAAAACTGCATTAGTAATTACTGTACATGTTGTTTTAGTCAAAAACTAAAATAGAACTAGCCCTCATATTGCAATAGCTCCGTTTTGTCCTTTCATAGTTTCTATAGTTATCACAATTATTATAAATATACATATATCTATAACAATTTGGTCTGAATGTCTCTGAGTAAATCTGAAACAATCATTATGCTGTAAGTTGCTGGAATAGGATATCATAAAAAAAGTCATTTCAAATAATTATAATTATAATGGAATCAATACAGACTGAGCAGCTCTGCAACCACTGCCAGATTAGCCATGAGATGAGAACAGACCTAGGAGCTAATGGAATTAGTACAGACTGAGCAGCTCTGCAACCACTGCCAGATTAGCCATGAGATGAGAACAGACCTAGGAGCTAATGGAATTAGTACAGACTGAGCAGCTCTGCAACCACTGCCAGATTAGCCATGAGATGAGAACAGTCCTAGGAGCTAATGGAATCAATACAGACTGCAACCACTAAGTCAGATTAGCCTTCCTTGCAATGTAACCTTAGTATATAGGGTAAGATTTATAAAAAGAGACTGGAATAATCCCTTTGAGATAATTTGTTTATCCAGTAATTAATGCACATATTATGGAGGTGCCATATTCTTGTCAGACATCATTACACACTTCACATGTCACCCAGCAATCAGTGCTGACTCATCAGTATTCTTTTTTTTTTGTAGCAATAGTTTTGCTTTGTTTTATTTATTTATTTTTACTTAGTGAAATTACTATAGTCTGTAACAAAACCTGAAAACAAGCACTTGCAGCATAAATCCTACATTTTCCAACTATAGGATATGTAATATAACCATTGGCCTTAAGCTCTCAAGATGGTACTGACGACTAAAATTTTGAGGTTTGGGTCATAGTTAATTTTGCAACTCAGCACAAAATGAGAGGATGTGGTAAGCTAAAGTATAATGACAACCACGCCCAGTACCACAACTTCACCCTGAGTTCTGGAGGGATTTTATCTAGTGGAACTGTGAACTAATGCCACAAGACTTCTTCATAGCACAGCAATAAGTATAGGTTCAAGATGGGCACAACTAGAAGTACTATATGTCATAATTTATAAGAAAGAAATAATATTTTCATTACAGTAACATCAGTGAACATCTCAAAAATAACTAATATTTGTTTAGATGTATAAATGCATAATTTTGATGTATTAGAATTTGAGTATTCCACATCAACAAATAACTAAACGTGTACCATTTACTCATCAACATAATGTACAGGGATTTTCATAGCTCACCAAATTCAAATACCCAGTACAATAGCAGTAGCATCACTCATAAACTATTCCTGGGGACCATAAGATAACTGGATGAGGTCTCACTTAGCGCACAATTAGAATACATGAGTTCTATTTTTAGTAGCAAGGACAAAAAACCAGGCAACTATAATAGCTAGATTCTTAAAATTGAAATGTGCACAATCTTAACTAGCAGCCTACTGTTACACCCTTAGTACTAAAGAAGTAAAAGAAAACCTATTATTACATTATACAACTATTACTATTCAGGCTATTATGTATTCTTAGCTTGGTTATTCAAACCAGCATGTGGGGAAAGGGCAGCCGAGAGAGCAGAAGATATATATATATATAGTTGGGTAATTTTATCATTGATTAAGTTGCTATGATATTTTAATATGAATTGGTTGCCTGAAATTATCCACTAGTGAAAGAGTTATTAAACAAAATTTGAACAACCATTTTTTAACCATTAACTGTAGCACACCACAGTAACACTACTTCTTGTAAACTTAGATGTGTTAAACTAGGCCTTCTATTACACTAACTTATGTGTCAGTACTTTGGATTCACGTAGCCATATTCTTACACCAACAGCTATACTAGGAAGGGGTAGGCTGGCATCAGTACATAGTACCAGTAAAAAAGCAATATAGTAAGTCAATCTGCTCCACAGATAAAGCCTAAGTAATTTAAAAAATACATCACTCTGAAGTTTGGCTAAAGTTGCATTGCTGCTGCATCTAGCTACATACTAAGGCTTCAATTTTGAAAGAATTGATCATTTAATAGCTTCTAAACTTTTACTCTTACTTAGTTACATCGACAATTCCAATATCTAACTGTCTAGTCTTACGTATTTACGTGGACTTCAATATTTGCAGTTAGAAGACAAACTCTACAAAAACCATTGAAGACAGTTCAGGAAAATTGCCAATCTCATGGATAGACCCAAGGTAAGCAGCCAGACAACTGTTTTTTACACAGCTGATTGTATTCGAAGAACATTTTTCTACTTGTGAGTCCACAATTAGTTTTATGAATTATGCTCTTCTTTTTTTTGCATTTATGCAGTTTCAGAAATGCTTGACATTGCAGCAATGATGCCACCAAAAATATAACTATGCTCCTAATTATGCATTGTAACTGTGGTGATGACCACGAGTAATGAAGCTGTGATGCAGTGCATTACATAACAACAAGCAAGCTTTTCTTATTGGTCATCATGACTACCTTGAAATACTCAAGTTCCATCTGACCAAAAATCCATGCTTATAATTTACATCAACTACTACTTCCGATTTTCTTTTGGATATATTCAAGCCAGCAACACAATATGCCTTGGCATGAATAATAATTACAATGCCATAAAAAAATACAATCTGTTCTTAGTTGGAGTGATTATACAAAGCGTATTAAGCTTGATGAGTAGATTAAGGAATTCTCAGATGATGTTTTTGCATAAAATAGGAAACTAATTATGCTCAGTCTGAAAAATCAGAAACAAATCACTACACAACTGATATTCATGAACACACTAATTCAAATAAAAATCTATATGAAGGACAGCAAGATGGTAAGATGTTGCCAGTTATTGAAAAACAGAAGGAAATAGACAAGGAAGAACACAGGCAGTGAATATTTTATATCTTTGAAGGAAAGGTTTATCAAATTGAAGTATGTAATCTGCATTATTCAGTTATTCTGCTAGCATTATGCTTCTATGCTAAGATCAATCATTGTGCTCTAAATTATGTTGGCATATATAGTATAATCCTAACTGCAATTTAAATCCCTATCCTAACTTTTAACCACCTTCTTTGCTGCAATTTCCACTGACATTTTGCGAGTGCTTTGTACACCACAAAGTCCAATGAGACTGCAAATAGGCGCTGACAGAGAGGATGTGGTCAACTAAGTATATTAACAACCACAACTGGAACCACAACTTCCCCTTGAGTCTGGAGACTTTTAACTGGTACTGTCATGCCGCGAACAGTCCCGCTATATGTGGTCCCCCCGGACCGAATACGGTTGCCGTATGCGGTCCTCCCTTGCCGTACACGGCCCCCTCTCCACGTGACCACTTTTCACATTGAAGTAGCCAGTAGCACAATGGATTCAGAAAGTGGTGAAGTAGATTTAATTGAGAAAGCGTACATTAAACTGACTCGGGGTATTTACCCTGAAGGTTCCACAAGGAACGAAAAGAGAGTGATAAGAAAGAAGGCAAGTACACTGGATGTGATTGATGGAGTTTTACACTATAAAAAGAAGAATGAAAAGATAGTGAGTTTATCAAATTTTAGTCATAGAATCAGTCCTAGCTCTGTAGCTCCTTATACTTGTTAATAGTTGCTTAAACTTCCACACATCACACATCTAATCACACAAAATTGTTGCTTACAAACAAATAATTTACTCTTTTTTTTTAAGTTTGTAATGCACATCATACTTTATTTATAATACTGCATATATTGTGCTTCGTGTGCCCCTTTGCCTACCAAAACTGAATTGTTGGGCTTGTTCTTGCCTGAGCTTTATCCATAATACGCATTAGCTCTAACCAAAGTTTTATTCTTTGAAAAGTTGAGAGTGGTGCGGGAAGGGCATTTTGCTTGCTTGTTTTGTTTAGCAAAATAAATATGCACAAAATATGTACACTATTGGAAAGCCAACACTGATATGGAGTTCGCTAGAAGATTCTAGCTCTGCTAATGCATCACTTGTAGTTGCACCCTTACCACAAGTACCTCCCATCCAGCCACATTCTACATACTTCTTTCAGTCACCTTCCAAAACATTCTAGTTCATGTACATTCATATATAAACCCTCTCACTGCACACACACAGTCATGTTGTTCATCCTCATGATCATCTACTGTTCTCACGGATCCCCTGATCGGTTAACAGTTACAATCTTTGGACGCCAAGTGTTCACTCAGCTCAAGATAGCTAGAGTCATCTATTTGCAACTACCAGTTAGTTAGAGTTCTTTCTATATCATCGTTGATTGTTCTGTGATTCTTGTCTTGTTGTTGATTATTACTAATCCTTTGGAATCCTATTCTCTAAGAACATAACAAACACCCTGCTTACTTTTACAATGTGTTCTTTTTCTCTTGTACAATTTTTTTGTGTAGCCCCCACAATAATTTTGGTTAAAGCATTGGGGGTTTGAAGGGCACAGACCCCAAGTATAATGTGGGTGCTCCCCCTATCATTGGATGTACTACTCATTTAATCATCCCATGGAATCCTTGTATGGTCCCACCATAGTCACATTGGACAGTTGACAGTGTTGCTGGACAATACTCCACAAAGCTAGAAAACTCCCTGTATTTTGTTTTTAATAATAAAATTATCATATATAACCAATTTTCAGGTAAGGTTTATCTTGGACGTAAAGGAAAGAGAAAACATAATCAAATGTTGCCACGCTGCACCGACATCTGGTCATTTTGGTACCAAGAAAACACTTGCCAGAGTAACAGAGATTTATGTGGCCCTGTGTGGCAAACCAAGTATATTCTTTGGTAAGAGTATGCCTTTACTTATTCTCTTAAATTTATTCCCCAAGAATTACTTTTAGATTGAAACCTGTGATATATGCCAAAAAACCAGCCGTAAAATCACCTGAATTATGTCCTGTACCTGTGGTACCACCCTGGCATCATATAGGGATTGATTTTATTGGGCCACTTATTCCATCAACTCAAGGCAGTAAATATATCCTTACCATTAGTGACTACTTCACTAAGTACGTTTTTGCTATTCCAATGGAAGATAAACTTGCTTCTGGAGTAGCTGCTGCAATATTTAAGGTAAAAATATGTGTAATAATATTTAGGGTGATAATATGAACTGATCACAATGAATAGATCATCATGGTGTTTGGAATTCCTCGAGTTATTACCTCTGACCAAGGTGGAGAGCTTTGTAACGGACTCGACAAAGAGTTGATGTCATTGTTGGGTATTGACCACCGACTGACAACACAATATCATCCTCAGGTTATTAAATTAAAGCAATTGCAGTATTATGTTAGTTTTAAATAATACAAGCGAGCAAGTATGCAGGTTTAATTTTGAAACATTGAACTTATCTTTCAACTTATCACATTTTTTGTAAAATAATAAAGTTTACAGTATTTGACATTAGAATTCAGTGTACAAATTTTGGCATGTCTTAGAAAGAACCTTTTCAAGCAATCAGACTCAATGTAAACTGCTATAATGTCTGCTTTGATTGCCAACAACACCCATGATGTACAGCCATAAATTTATCAGTTTGCTATAATATGTTCTAAATAATAATAATAATGCTCTTTGAAATATTTTGATGACAATTATTAAGCATCAATATACAGCTTGAATTTCCTTAAACAATGACGCAGTGACAAATATGTTCTGTAAGCTTAGAATTAAAACTGCAGTCTGTGATTTTAAAAATGACTTCATTTTAGAAGTGGTGCAATATCTGCTAAATACTAAAATACTGAGTTAATTACTTTCTAAACTGAACGTAATTAATTGTCACTGCATCATTGTTTGATGCTTAATAATTTTCATCAAAATATTTCATACAGTATATTTATTGAATGGCTTTAGTGATTATTGAAATCAATTTGTATTGCAGGCAAATGGGCTGGTGGAACGTTTTAATCAAACTATTCAAAGCATGCTCAGCAAGTTTGTAGATGGAAAGAAAGAAAATTGGCAGGATTATCTGGACACATGCATATATATGCATACAACACATCACAACATGAAAGCAGTAAGTATTCCCCATTTCAAGTGATGTTTGGCCGCCAGGCTGTGTTACCTGTAGACTTCATTGGTTCAATAAAGCCTTGCTCAGAGGAGGTGCTTCAAGATTTTAAATGTTCTTTATATTCTAAGCATACTGAAGAGCGAAAAAAGCTGCTTGAAGTTGTCAAAGCCAACATAGTGAAGGCTCAGGTCAAGCAAAAGGAGCAGTATGATCGAAAGCATCATAAACTGGAGGTTTTCAATATTGGTTCAATTGTTCTGAAGAAGGATTTTCTGAGAAAAAAGCGAGCACATGGCAAATTGGATAAAAAGTGGGTGGGTCCTTACAAGATCACAAACTTTCTGGGTAGAGGAATATACTCACTAGAGTTAGTTGAAGACCCTAGCAAAGTAGTTAACAGGGTCAATGGTGTCCATTTGAAACCTTATCACCAGCGGATGAGCACTTCTTTAGAGAGTTATTCACCTACCTCTCCAGCATCACCCAACTCTCCAGCTTCACCTATTTCTCTCTTAGCTTCACCTATATCTCTTTATTCAGAAGACAACTTCTCTCCTTATCCGCAGAAAGAGCCACCACTCTCACTCCTGAAAGAAAAAAATGTTTCTCGTGAGCCAGTCTCACTTTCACCAGAAACTGTTGCTATTCCTTCAAACTCTAATACTTCATCAACTACTTCTCTTTTAAACAAGAGAAACGTTACATCAGATTATTCTAGAACTTCTAAACATGCTAGACTGCCTTCTGCAAAGTCAGTTGTGAAACAGCTAATGTTCAGCAAAAGGCAGGCTAATGTTAGCTCTGTGAAGTCTGATGTAATTGAAGTAGAAAAATATACCTTAAAGACTAACCAAAGTTTACAGTATTGGCTTTCTAATTTAAAATTAACAGAAGCAGATAAAGAATTGTTGCTAAGTCCTATTGGTTGGCTTAATGATAGTCTGATCAATGCTGCTCAGCAACTCCTTAAGAGTAAATGTTCACAAATTGCAGGTTTTCAAGATGTAACTTGTGGCTTTATCATTCAATGTGGAGCCAGATGAATTTGTGCAAATTATTAATAACCGAAATGGACACTGGCTCACTGTATCCACTGTTGGTTGTCCACATTCAACAGTAGCTATATATGACAGTATGTACCGCTGTGCTGGTAAGCATGTCAAAAGTCAAGTAGCTTGCTTACTACACAGTGAAGCTCCTAAAATTTACCTAAACTTTATGGACACACAAATTCAGGCGGGCAGATGTGACTGTGGACTTTTTGCGATTGCTAATGCTACAGCACTAGCACATATGGATGATATTGGAAAGTTGTTTTACGATCAAAAGAAAATGAGACAGCATTTTTTTCAGTGTTTGGAAAAAGGAATCATCACACCTTTCTCTGTGAAGAAAAAGAGAAGAGCTCTGAGAAAAATATCAGAGACAGCTGATTTTGATGTTCACTGCATTTGTAGACTGCCAGAGGGTGCATTTTTAAATGAAGAATGGGGAGAATGTACAAAGTGCCTCAAATGGTACCACACTAATGCCTGTCTCAAGGTTTCGAAGGCTGAACTTTTTGGAAGTTGGTTGTGCCCACAGTGTTCTAAAATGAAGTGAAACCATAATGTTCTTACTTACTATTGACAATAATCTTGCAATTAATATTGTTGAATTATTCTTTGGCTATGCATTACCACCATAGTATTTTGATAATAGCATTACATTATAAGTGATTTTATGAGTTACCTAATTTATAGTATAATAAGTGAGTACAAAATGAGTCATATCACCTAACAGGGTTTCATCTAAGAGTGGGGGGGTGGGGGGCGCAAGGAAAGCTTCCTTCCAAAACTGCCCACTGTGGTATTATGAGTGTTGGTTGAGGAGAAAATGAGGGAGCCTCGGTACACTGCTACCAGGATTCTGCAAGTCAGTCTAAACCGGTCTACGGTTGTCCCAGTCAGTCGCTCAAAACTAACAGGGGCCACAAACAGCTATATACCACCTGAACTAAACTAAATGTTCACAAATTGCAAGTTTTCAAGATGTAACTTGTGGAGTGGCCTATCATTCAATGTGGAGCCAGATGAATTTGTGCAAATTATTAATAACCGAAATGGACACTGGCTCACTGTATCCACTGTTGGTTGTCCACATTCAACAGTAGCTATATATGACAGCATAGGGAAAAAACAACAACTAAATCTAGCTATGCCTTAAGTTCTTTGATTTAGTATGAAAAAACAAAAACTCACAATGTCTGGAAATTCTCAGATATTCTCTCCTCTAATAGTATCTGATGAAATTTCAACTAGATTTATGACAATTGCTGCTCCAAAAATACCAATGCGCCACATTTAGAAACTTGTAAAACTAATTTAGAAACTGTTCAAAAGTTTTGGAGATTTGTCAACGTTTAAAAAAGTGATCTAGCTTGATATTTCTCATATTTGAAGGTGCTGAAGTAGCTAATGGTTCCAGTAGAGAGTAAACTATTTTTTACTGGGGTAAACTTTAGTTGTTAGTGTTTTATTGCTGCATAAAGTAATCACAATAGCAAATAAAAACAAAACAAAACTGGATTGCAAGTTTAGATGAGGGACCGTTCACGGCAAGAGGGGACCGTGTACGGCAATAATACCTGCCGCGCATGGTCCTAGGGGGACCGTCCGTGGCATTCTTTTTTTGCTATGAATGGTCCGGGGGGACCGTCCGCGGCAACTAATTCTGCCGCATTTGGTCAGGGGGGACCACGCGAAGGGGGGACCAATTATCGTGTGACAGTACTATGTACTGATGCCACCAGAACTCTCCCCCATATTAGCGGTAGACAAAGGCTTCAGCTATGCAATACAAGAAGTAAATATGATCTGTCATCATTTGCCATAATATTTTTATAGGAGTGACCTTAGTTACATCTCAAAATGTTCAATATTGTTGTAATAACCTAAATTAGAATTGGACTATTCTGTATACAAATGACTCAATCTTACCTGTCTATATAATGTATATAAATGTTTATAGCTCACCAAATTCAGTTGAAGCACCGTTCATAAGCTATTCCTGGGAACTATGAGATAACTGGATGAGGTCCCACTCAACACACGATTAGAGTACCAAGATCTATTGTTTATTAGACAACACAGAAGAGAGTCAGCCAGGTATCTGTTATATCGCTCGATTCTTCAAGCGGAAGTGAGCACTAAACATGGCAGGGGCAGCTTACTACCACCACACCCTTCGCAGGGAAGGGGTTGTACCGTGCGCATTTTGGACCTATGTGACCACACCCTTACTTCCTCGGTATGCACAATCAGTAGTTACTGGTCTATCACCGTGACGGATATTATTTGTCTTGTTTGCTAAGACGAAATAAATTGTTAAATTGTGAAGTATAAAGTTAGATACTTCGTAGTGAACTTCCACAGAATGTATACTGCATACATTAAGAGTATAAAAGAAATACAGAATTTTACCAAAAAGAAAAAAACAACAATAACATAACTACGACATAAAACAATGTATCTTTACTTTAATATTCTGTTTTGTTATCTGATCTAGTATGTTGTAGTTGTTGTTGTTGTTTTTCATAGTAGTTTTTTACATCATATTCAGTACACTATTCATAACAGTGCCTCATCATGCTGTCAATTGTTGGAATCTCTCACACTCACTCTCATGTTTCAAGAAGTAACTAATTAGCTGAAGTCTTGTACAACATCCTATGGAGTCTATAATTAGCTACGGCACTCCCGTTTCTTTATGCAATACTTGTGTTCAGAATTTAAGTGGCATGAATGATTATTCTGTTTAATAGATACTTTTCTCCAAGTCTTTCATGCAGAATCTGTTACATAGAATTGCTACTCTGCTTGATGATCTTTCAAAATATCTTATAGCTGCTTGATGGTCTTTTATTTTAATTGTTTATTTATCAGTTATTGTTTTTAACTATATTATGCAGTATCCAAATAAAATATAATTTTATTACTATATGTGGGCTTGCTCAGGAGAGTTGTCACTCTGCTTGGCTTGCTCAGGAGAGTTGTCACTCTGCTTGGCTTGCTCGCACCTGATGACAGCAAAATGTTGCTGCCACCAGAATCAAGGTCCTCTCTAGCTACCCACGGCGAACCACTGACCAATCAGGTTAGGTCTTAAGATAGATTAAATTACTTTAATTAGAGAAAAATGCACACACAACAAATTGAGTGACATGACCCAACTGCTATGACAAGTGGAGCCAGGTTTTTTTTATAGAACTCCAAACTCCACCCACGAAAAGATGCAAAGTTCCTGCTCTGCTACAGATATGCACACATGCACACAACACTCCTACATCTATTAACACAACTGACACAAACAAATCATGACCACATACGACTACACAATCAATTGCTGTTCCCATGCTACAGCATAAACAATAAATTAATGTTTGCACACACACACACACACACACACACACACACACACACACACATACACACACACACACATGTTCCTTCTTCTTCTTATTTCTTCATGTGGGTGTGCCCACACTATTTTTGCATTATGTTAGTGAGTGTTGGGATGAGGTTGAGGAGAGGGTGGGTGGCTCAGTTTAATTATCATTTTATGAATAGTTCAAACTTTTATTCATTAAATACCATTTTTTTCTTCAAGGTCTCGTCTTGTGCTACTATTTTTCTTAATAATACCAATATGTTTTTGTTTTAACTTATAATTCTTACTAATACTTGTTTCTTTTTAATAAACTTTTAACTTGGATTATAGGCTCCAGAAGTAAGTCATCGGAAAAATTCTTTCTTTCTCCTATTTTTGTTTTTTGCAGAATTAGTCTTAGTGACCCTTTCTCTACGTCTATGCCAAATTTCAAATGCCAAATTTCAAATGCCAAAAGACCCCAAGCGTGCCGTGGAAAGACAAGCTACGTTTTATTCTCTCTCGTTCTAGAAGTACAATAAACTGGGGATGGGCGGAATTTCAAAGAAGCAGCTAAAAAAACGGCATAGCTTTGAGACTATTGCATGCACTCTACAGCTTACCTCTGGCTGAAAGTTTACCGCTACAGCGAATAGAGTAG
>WLWD01003313.1_pt1 | contig 36814 bp, 23 predicted proteins | sample 6712731 | NCBI WGS metagenome assembly WLWD01 (sample SAMN12718690, study PRJNA576275) | sponge metagenome | isolation source: marine sponge | host: Mycale hentscheli | place: New Zealand: South Island, Marlborough, Capsize Point | collected 2014-11-01 | reverse complement strand
TCTTAACTCTGCAGTCGTCATAGTAAGCTCCGGACTGACCTTCAACTTCCTTGGCAACAGCACAGTACAAGGACGTTTGGGAACCTTGTTCTGGAGTTTTATTCATCAAGTATTGGCCAAACGTACCTAAGGGCTGAAAGAACACGACGAAATATTTGATCTTCTGACCATATATGATTAGAATAGAATACATTTTAGTAGAAATTTTTGTCTTATCTTTACATTCTATATCCCTGTGGTGAAGGACCTGAACACAACTAACTCCTGTAATGCAGTCATAATATACTGAAAGGGCCAGACACTTACTTGGAATATCATATCTGGTAAGATAAATTCTGAAATTCTAACACGACTATTCTCCTTTAAACAAAACAAGAGTATTAACTAATTTCCTAGTATTTTTACCTAGTGTGTCTTGAGTGTTAATAGCTCTTCCACTATTTGAAAATGCTTCCATTCATCGAGGATGAAACTATTCATCTATTCATGAGTTAGCACCTTCCCCCCCCCCCCCCCCCCCCCCCCCCCCCAACCCCTATATAAATTAGTTTCTTAGGCTTACCTCAGATTAAAGTTATAAAGCTTAGGTGGTGGAAGTCACATTTTTGGTTACGATTTAGCTACAACTTTTAAATTACGCAAAACACAGCCATCCAAAGTATGAGGTGTTACGGATACTAGTAATTTTAAAATATGACCTGTGATACTCTAAAGAGACCATTATACTAAACATATACATACTTTTTTAATTTCACCTACCAAATAAAGTTTAATCCAGCAAAAGAACATTAACTATACCAAACCCAATTCCTATTCACTCATCAAACATTTATCAAGCAATTTTTATTCTTACCCCCCACCCCCCCCTCCCCTCACCACCTTCCTCCCTCCCATCCTTTCTTCCCTGTCCACTACACTGGATGGCAAGGAAGCCAGCTCTCTTTTGCAACTAATCCAAGAAGGATTACACAATGCTGCAGAATGATAGTAACCATCAAAGAATTGTTGTGCAATCTCAGCAGCATAGATCCATGCATTGGATTGTGATAGCTTCTGTCAGGAAGAGAGAAGCATGAGAAAGCTCACTACAAGACATCTGTAAGACCCTGCATCACTGCAACAAACGACATTTTCTATATTCAAATTTCAACACAATTACTAACGACTTCCTTTATTTCAAGGTGAAATTAAACAATGTAGAACATGAGGGGAAATTTACTAGAAAGTTACAGGAACAGAAAACTAAAGTTGGTCAGTCAGTGGTCTTGAGATGTAGAAAGAAGATGAAAGCCAATTTAAAGAAATCAATCCATTATTTATTAAATTTTATTATTACAAAAAATCAACTTTCCAAATATAATTGCGTTGAGGCAGGACAATAAACTCAGGATATATTTATCACACACTCTATATCATATATATGAACATGAGTATTATGAACATCACATACATTAGACTATAATTCCCTGCAGCTACAACTCTATTAGTTAACTAATTATAAGATATCTGCATAAAAACATGAGCCCCAAAATGTACATTGTTGTACTATCATTTTCATTGATACTGGAGAAGACTTCCACAATATAATATTGCAATGTTTACAGCTATGTAATATATATATATATATATATTATCAATCACCACAAAGCATCAGTGCTCTTGCACACGATATTTGTGCCAACATGACAATCTGTAAAAGTTTTGAGTATTCTACAGAAAGTTATTTCAATGATTCAGCCATTCTCGGCTGAAATAATTATAATAATGGCAAATTTTTCTTGTTCTGTAAGAGGACTTCGGCAAGAAGTCAAAACGTCGGGTTAAGTTTTAATTAACAATATTGGCTGTTAGAACGAGAAAAATTAGCTATTATTAAGAATGTTATCAAACTACTGACCTTGAGCCAGCCACTGAAAATATAGCGAGTTAATTCAGTATCTATGACGCCAGGATGCAGAGAGCAGGTGGTCACTCCACTACCAGCCACACGCTTACCTAGCTCCCTCGCAAACATCACATTAGCCAGCTTGCTTCTTCCATATGCCAGAAGTCGGTTGTAACTACACAAAAGAGTTAAGATTATCAATCAATATTGATTTATGAAAAGAGTATTGAATACTTTTTTTTCCACATCATATCTTCAAAATTCAAACTCCCCATATTGTGGCCCATAGATGATACAACCACCACACGGCTTGGTGCAGAAGCCTTGACTCTGTCCAGGAGAAGGTGAGTGAGAAGGAAGTGGCCGAGATGGTTCACACCAAACTGCAGCTCAAAGCCATCTTCTGTCTCCTGATATGGAGGAATCATGACACCTGCATTTAGCAGCAGCATGTCAATACGATCTTCTGTTTTAAGAATATCTTCTGCAAATTTTCGTATAGAGGTCGTAGAAGCCAAATCCAAAGTTTTGAAGAAAATTTTGTTGTTACCAGTCTTCTTTTTTATCTCTGCAACTGCAGCATTGCCTTTGTCTGCATTCCTACAAGCAAGGATGATTCTGCCTCCTCTTTCAGCCAGTAAAATGGCAGTAGCCTTTCCTATCCCAGTATTTCCCCCAGTGAGTATCACAGTCTTGCCATCTATCCTGGCTTTGCTGGGGCACTTCATTCCGTCCACAAATAAATATCGTAACAAATAATACATACCCAAAGCTAGTCCAACACCACCAATTACACAATATGAACCACAGCACCACTCGGGAAAGAAGGTCATAATTGCACGCACAATACGTTTGCACAGCACTCCACCAAACAAAGCCAAAGTCAAAAGAGAGGGCGAATTAAGTAAGTTAGGTAAAAATCGTCAGTCACTGTACCACAAACGAATAACGAATTGTGAAAAAGTTTCGGAGGGAAGCCAAGCGGTGTAGAGACAGTCATTTATAGCCATTCTATGGACGTAATTAGAGGTATTTCTAAGCGGGCAGTGTGACTTATAGTGTATCCCCCACTGTCTTAGGTACATTGCTGGACTTGAAAGACAGCACCTTGGTGCGCGGTGTAATAGCAGGCGGGATATTTGTTGCCCTGAGCTATGGATTGTACAGGCGATGGGTCCGTGGGAACATCTGCACGTCGAAAGCAATGCTGACAGGCAAAGTTGCCATAGTCACAGGAGCCAACTCTGGCATAGGTTTGGAGACTGCAGTGGGTCTTGCCAAGCGAGGTGCAAGGGTCATCTTGGCCTGTCGCAATGAGAAGAATGGAGCTGAGGCAGAGAAGTTGGTAAGATGGAGGAGCAAAAACAACAACGTTGAGTTTGTCATGCTCGACTTGTCCTCCCTTGCTGCAGTTCGGCAATTTTCCAACAAGGTCATCCAGAGTGAAAACCGGCTTGATATTCTTGTGAACAATGCAGGGGTGGCTCTTACCAATCATAGGAAAACAAAGGACGGATTTGAAATGCATCTTGGGGTGAACCATCTGGGCCACTTCTTGCTGACCAACCTTTTGATAGATCTGATGAAGTCTTCTCCTGGTGTTTCCAGAGTGATCAACGTTTCATCTTCCCTGTACAAGCGAAGTTTGGACTGTGACCTCGGTCAAATGAATAGCAGTGACCCATCCAGGTACCACCCTCGAAGGCCAGGGAAGGCCTACTCCCAGAGCAAACTAGCCAACATCCTCTTCACTCGTTCTCTCTCTCAGAGGCTGGATGCCTCTGATGTTTGCAGTTATGCAGCTTTTCCAGGATTAGTCATGACAGGACTTTCGCGGGATTATGTACAGAAAAATGGTTTCTTTCATAATGTGAGTTGATTGGAGATCATAGTTGCAAAGGGAGTTGGATTTATGGTGGTGAAAATTGTGAGTGTGAGAGGGCACTGGACGAAAAGAAAAAAAGATCTAATTATTGTCGTTATGTTAGTCAAGTGAATGGACTAGGAAAGAATTGTTTGTAAAGGTTCAGGTCGTTATTAAAGACGGGTGATAAGAGTATGAGCAATACTACGTTGGAAAGGGTTAACAATGAATGAATGAATAAAAGCTTATGAACAACTTATTAGTAGTGATGACCATTCACCATTGGATGCATGTGTAGCATAGTCTGTTTCACTTACACATTACATTATTGATGGATATTAAACTAACTCCTGTTGCATTCCATTAGGTGATGCTTTGGCTCGTGTTCTACTTCATGGTGAAGACACCATGGCAAGGTGCCCAAACTGTCCTCCATTGTGCAGTCTCTGAGAGGCTGGAAAGTGTCAGTGGTCGTGTGTATAGCAACTGCCGAGAGAAAAAGCTTGAAACTGCTGTAGCCAACAACGATGAGGTGGCTGAACAACTATGGGACATCAGTTCTCAGATGGTGGAATTAGAATCATGAGTTAGACTGAATAAAAAATTCGAGACTAAGCTTATTCAATCATCCACTCTTGTAAAATAAAGATTTATTGTTTTGTGTGTTCACTGTTGACCTTTACTTATTCATGATCGCGGTCCGTCAAAGCATAGAGGTCATTTCAATGACGATCTTTACCACACGCAATATTAGAGTAGCTGGTGAAAGGTCGTCGATGTAATAAGCCGATCGCCTGAGGAGACATTGGAGAAGTCAGCTGATATCCCTCCCATTGAATCTTTGATGAAGAAAACCTAGAGACATGCTTCCTATAATTGCATCCTTGGGCTACACCCTGTCGTTCTGTGCCTCTGTATCTTTGGTGTACTACTTGATAAGAGTGTGCCTGGTCAATGGAGTGAAGTGCCCCAGTAAAGACAGAATTGACGGCAAGACAGTCATCATCACTGGAGGTAACACTGGAATCGGTAAAGTGACAGCACTTGAGCTTGCAAGGAGAGGAGGGAGGGTCATTATAGCCTGTCGAGATGCTAAGAAGGGAGAAGCTGTTGTTTCTGAAATACAGAGAGAGACTGGTAACAATAGTGTTCTTTTCCGAAGACTTGACTTAGCATCAACTGTTTCCATTCACAAATTTTCCGATGATATACTTGACTCAGAAGACCGCATCGACATTTTGCTGCTGAATGCAGGTGTGATGTTCACACCTTACCAGCTGACAGCAGACAGTTTCGAGTTGCAGTTTGGAGTGAACCATCTTGGCCACTTCCTTTTGACTCACCTCCTTCTAGACAGAATCAAATCTTCTGCCCCAAGTCGTGTGGTGGTTGTGTCTTCTCTGGGTCACAGAGTGGGCTCCTTGGATTTTGAAGACATGATGTGGAAAAAATGGTAAGCTTTTTTTACAGTGTGTTAATGAGAGGAAGTATGTGTGTGAAAATTACAGCAAAATGGCAGTAGGAATAGGTGGCCTTTTAAGAGTCAGTTTTCTGCTGTTTATCACTAAGAACTTTTGGCAATATAATATATGGCTGACATCAGAGAACCATTTGTATTGGGATAAGTTAGATGAAACATAACTACCAAACTTTCATTTCTCCCAGACTGCCCTCGAATGGAAGGTAAAGGGTGGTCAATGGCAGATCTTAACCACTCCTTCCATACTAATATTTGTAATCAAGCCTGTTGGAAACCTCCTCTTGTTCATAGAACATTCTAGATCTCACCTTGTCTGTTTAAATAGTTAAAAGATTCAAGATTAGGGGATGCTCTATTCTGATATTAAATATGAAATGGAACATTCATTATGTTGAAGTTCTCCACACCACATGCCTAATTATCTCATTAATTATTCTTGAATTCATGCTTGTCGTATTATTAATATAGACTATGTACATGTAGGAAGCTTTAGGCAGCACTAAATGTTAGCTGAAAGCATGTGTAGTAAAGATGACAAGTTAGTTATTCATGCCAGAAAGTTGTTCCTTTCTTTACCTCGACTCATGCATTAGAGGGAAGGTAAAGGGTTATTGTGCTAAACTGCTGTGTAATACCAGGCACAGCGTGGCTAACGTCCTATAGTCTATAGTGAAAGTTGTTTTATTGTTCATAGAAATAATAGTAATAATAATAATATTATATTATATTTATAATAATACACTTGTCTGCCAGTAACGAGGACAACAACAGCGTATGTGCATTCATGAATAATCCATTGGCTGAGTCAGGTTGGTAAAGCATTGCCAGTAATGGACAACAGTGGCTTGTGTTTTTGTGAAAACAAAGGGGGGAGGGTGGGTGGGTGGGGGAAGGTTGCTGACTCAGCTTTTTTTGTTATGAATGTACACACCAGCATCGTCGTTCCTGATAACACTTTACCAACCTGATACAGCTAATGAATTATTTATTAATATCATACACACTGAGTTGGTGAAGTGTCAATAAGATGGTGACAATAGTGTGTGTATTCATGAATTCATGGGTCAAGTAAAGTAAGTGTGAAAAAGCGGACTGATGTAACTAAACTAATAACTAGTGATGTGCTTCAGCACCAATGGCGAGCGAGCCTTGTGCACAAGTAATTCACACAAGGTAGAAACTGATAAAAGTTGATTACAAAATCTGTATACAAAGTAACAGTTAGACTTTCATTTAGTGTACCTGAGGTTATGTACTAGATCTTATTCACCTACTTTTAGAAAGGCATCATTCAGTCTATTTAGTCCTAAAAGTAGCTACAAGTAGCTATGTAGCCATTGACTATAGTAGTGATAGCTTCATCTAAGCACCCCGTGTTCCTGACAAAAAACTCTCCAGCTAAAAAACAACAACAACAACAAACAATGCATTTCTAAGGAATTACCGCACAGTTATAGTCTTACCCTAAATGGTGAAATGGTGACTAGCTTACTACAGCAGTAGCCGAAAAAGCTGTGTAAAGACAGCTAATTATGTTTATTTGGTAGTTGTTTATGTTGTGCTATTCTTTAGCTAAGCAGTAGCTGTAACACTCTAGACTTTCACACACACACACACACACACACACACACACACACACACACACTTGTTTACTGAATATACCAGCACCAGACTTTCTTTTGTGACTTGACTATTGGACAATGGATTTTAACTATGAGAAACAGTGCATTAGCCAAGATAACTTACCACTGCCGCTAATTTGAATAGAAAATAAACTCCTAAGTTTGGAAGACACAACTGCGTCCGCAAAAAAATCAGATATGTCAGACACAACCTAATTCAAAGGGGTAAATACTTGGTGATACAGGTAAAAAACGATAGACCATAGGATTCCGTTTAGTGGAGTATGGGGACGGGGTTGACCACCAAGCAAACACAAAAATGTGAGGGTCAAAGTACAAAATGACATATGTACGTCCACACATATATACAAACATATATCCCCAATTCTCAATTTGACACCACTGTATAGTGTCTCGCTGTATAGTGTCTCACTCGTTTCGCTCACTCGCCAATAATAGAAATACCTGATGCTACTCCATTCCTAATTCGTACAAATTAGTACATCAAGCGCCACTCTGTGGCGGGGTACTTGCTAGTTATTATTCAAGACATCTCTATGTAGCTAGATCTTCATTACTGATTTCCAAATTTTGAATTTTTGAAACCCGGGGTGTAATTTTAACAACAAACAAACTCAAGTTGCCACTTATTTGTCTCTGAGCTCCTTCACTGTTGTGGTAAATTACTTTCCTGTATCAGAACTTGTCCACAATAAATCAGTGAGTCATACTTTAATCCAAGATTTATCTATATGTTTCTGAAATTTAAAATTGAATTAATACTTGCTTAATTTAAATATTAACTACCCTCAGACTAAGTCCCTACAAGCCATAGACATCTTTGCGGGTTTCCCATGTACCATGTTCAAATATGGCTTGTGAAAATGATCTAACAGGAAATACATTAGACTTCATGATGCATTTAGGACAAGGATCAATTAAACTACAGGCAGACTCGAACTTGTGTGGTGGAAGTCAACTTGCACTCCTTGCTGTACTATGATCCACACTGACCAGGTATAGTACCTGTCTCACCTAGTGATGGTCCCCTCTAGAAATACTGGGTCTCACTTGGGATAATGGGATATTGGGTCCAAACTCTGAGATGTTAAACCTCACCAACATCTTAAAGATGGTACCCAATATCTCAGAGGTGGTACCCAATATCTCAGAGGTGGTACCCAATATCTCAGAGGTGGTACCCAATATCTCAGAGGTGGTACCCAATATCTCAGAGGTGGTACCCAATATCTCAGAGGTGGTACCTCATATCTCAGAGGTGGTACCCCATATCTCAGAGGTGGTACCCCATATCTCAGAGGTGGTACCCCATATCTCAGAGGTGGTACCCCATATCTCAGAGGTGGTACCCAATATCTCAAAGATGGTACCCAATATCTCAGAGGTGATACCCAATATCTCAGAGGTGGTACCCAATATCTCAGAGGTGGTACCCAATATCTCAGAGGTGGTACCCAATATCTCAGAGGTGGTACCCAATATCTCAGAGGTGGTACCCAATATCTCAGAGGTGATACCCAATATCTCAGAGGTGATACCCAATATCTCAGAGGTGGTACCCAATATCTCAGAGGTAGTACCCAATATCTCAGAGGTAGTACCCAATATCTCAGAGGTGGTACCAATATCTGAAGAGGGACCCAATTTCTCATAGATGGGACCCAAGATCCCAGAGTTACGACCTCCCACCTCTGAGATATTGGGTACCACCTTAGAGATTGGGTCCATTGTGTCTACTTTTGACAGATTCTGTTCCATGCAAGATAAAAAAAATTCACTGTTGTTTATTACTGGACATTATTTTGTATCCGCTGTGAAGCTTGTAGTCACTGTCAAGTTCAGCTTGTTTTTGTCAGTTTTACTATTCCTTCAACCACCAGGTTGTGTTGTTGTACGGGTGCTGTGACTTGCCAGTTTTCACAGCAGTGCATTTATTTTTTTGTAATTAAGTGGTCACTTAAGCCTAAGTCATGTACTCCATTACATTATCTTGTGTGAGATCCTGAAGAAGAAGCCATTAATGCAAGTTTTGATGATTGATTAGTGGCCACAGATTTCTAACAGTACAGAAACACTTCCTCGACCAGCTCCCTCTCCCTCTCCCTCTCTCTCTGTCTGCAGGTGTCCATTGTTGTAGAACAGGTCGACATCTGTCCTCTGGCATTCTCTTGTCCATTCTAGATTTGTCTCCCCCTTGGCTTGGTAGTTGAGAGGTGATAATTGCCAGGTAGGGTGGAGGAGTTAGCTTGCACTATTTTCTGTCATGTGTTCCTCTACTGTAGTACTGCCTTCTGTACATATTTTATAGATGATTTGTGTGAGCATATATGGCATGTATGTGTGGTTAGCAGGTGCCTACCTTTAGGTGGGATATTCTACGTGTGTGTCTAAGTAAAACAACAACAACAACTAAAGGTTGTTTTTCCATTTGTAATTCTTGTTCTAACCCTGTCTCCATAATCTTATTGATGACTCAAAAGAGATGCTTTTAAAAACAAACTCGTGAGCTTTCAGTAAGTACAGGTGGACACCTACATAGTTGAGCTGTCTGCTTAGAGCAATGAATTCTTAACTGATTCTGCATGATCAGTCTCTTCCTTCTGGTGATAAACTTAATGGGATTCATTAGAGGTGCTAGGAAAATATTTAATTAATTTAATATTATTTTTTACATGCTTCATATTTATGATACTTTGTGTGATTATTTTCTGTGTACTGTATGTGGGTGTGGCCAGGTACAACCCCGGACTGTCGTACTGCCGGAGCAAGCTTGCCAACATCATGTTTGCTCGCGAACTTGCCAAGAAAGTGTCCGGATGTGGAGTAACGGTGTGCTCTCTCCATCCCGGCACCGTGTACACGGAGATCACCAGACATCTTCTCTCTGGCTGGCTCATCCTGCTCAAGGTATGTCTGTCATGTGCACGGTGTGTGTAATCACTTGATTGGTCACCTGTGCTGGCCCATGTGCATGCTTTGCAAATGAACGGTATTGGCAAGATTCCAGTTTGAAGATAGCGGTATTGTGTGGTTTGAAACTGAAATTGCAGGAGTATAAGGGAGTGTAGACTACAAGTGGTCACATTGTAGTGCTTGTTATGATCGTGTGTGGGAATTCAGCGATTATTCATTGGGGTAACTTCCTTTGAGGTATGTGTGTGTGTGTATGTGTGTGTCTGTGTGTGTCTGTGTTTTGAGACGGAAAACAACCCACTAAAGATTTTATGTTGTTGTTGTTTGTCTCTTCTGTAGCCATTTGCTCACGTTGCTATGCTGTTCTTTACCAAGACACCCACTCAAGGCTCTCAGACGTCCATCTATTGTGCAGTGGCTAAGGAAGTCGAAGGTCAGATGGGGGCGTATTTTGACCAATGTAAGGTCGAGCAGCCATGCCAAGAAGCATTGGATGATGACAGGTGCCGGCAGCTCTGGGACTACAGCAAACGTGTGCTCAATTTAGATTGAAGGACTGAAGTATTATTATTTATTATTTATTTTTTAGTACATGTTTATGAAGTGCACATTTTTTGTTGATAATGCAAGGTGCTCACTAGCTGCAAATCAAACTTTACACTAATGACTCCTCCAAGGGACTGTTTTACTGATTTTTAACACACTCAAGCAATTTATTTTAAATGGCCTTAGCTGGTACTTATGACAGAAGTGAATGAAAGTCTGCAGGTCATGGCTGCTGAATGTTGTAGGCACAACACACCAGTGATTTCAAACTTTACTTCATTGTTCTATTTTATATATAATTGATTTATTATTGTCACTTCAAACATGATCTGGTAGTGCATTGGAACATGTGTATTGCTGAGAAGTAATGGCCCCCACATGTTGCCATGGGAATTAAAAATAAAACAAAAAATGAAGTGCTATCAAAAGCTACCGAACACTAGATTTGCATATTGAATTTGTGTATTTATCCAGTAAACTTCTGAACCTTTCAAATCTGTCTTTGGTAAAGAAGTTCCAACATATCCACAAGTCTTTAGTTCGATAATGTGCATTCACTGCTAACTCTTTGTTGACCAGGAACAGCTTCTCTGAGCCCGTCGCTTTACACACTCTGTGAATATGAGGGTGAATGATTTTCCTTGGGTTCAAGATCATCTTGGAGCGCTCTTTGTGCTTGAAGACGCACTGTCTCTCGTGAAACCACGTCAAGTAAACGGAGTCCTTGTCAATCTCTGAACATTTGTGCAGCTCTGGTCGAGTGGTATTGGATTTTACGTACATTCTGTTGATGAAGGAGTAACCCAGGTAAGCGTTGCCCCACACGTTCTCCAGCTCATCTAGCATGTCCAGCCAGTTATCGTGCTTGAATGGGATAATCATTTCATCTAAGTCGTAGAAGGCCAGATACTTAGTGTCGTGCATGTGTCTGTAGAGGCAGTCGTAGACGATGCCAAACTGCCCATGGTAGTCATACTTAAACGGTTTCCACTCTACTAGATTTACTACTTTAGAATAGTTAGCAAGAAGCATCTTTAAAATTGTATCATCTACCTTTTCAGGAACAGCATACATGGTTATAAACTCTGCCCCTAGATACAGGGACATGCTGATGAAGTTTCGCAATTGCTGCATCGTTGTTTCCACATTGCCAGGTTTTCTCAAGCTCCCATGCAAGCACACCCCAATCTTCTTGGTGGGTTCCTCCTTGGGTATGACCCGATTCCCTACTGGTATTTCTTCAGACAAGGTTCCATCTTGACAATCTGTAGTGCTGCTAAACTGAACGGCCTCAGGAATAGAGTCAGTGTTGGGTAGAGAACACACTATGGTTTTGAATAGTACCTCTCTTTTCTGGTACACTCGTATAAGGCAATCAACATTCTCTTCTCTGGCCCAAGCTCTGCTCTGGCACATCTTGGAACCATTAGAGTACTTGAAAACGCACTTCAAATGATACTTAACATCAAGATTCTGAACATACGCCATAGTAACCACAGCAGGATGGCCTGGCACTTCAGCACGGTCATCAAAGTAAGCAGAAATGAATGTATATAAACTTTCCGTGCCATTTAGCTTCATATCCACCCACTTCAATTTGATCATGCCAGAGAGGGAGGAAGTTTTGACAGAAGAGAAGTCTTTATGGTGGCCTGATGATTCAAGGCTATCCATAAGTGTCATTTTGTTAATATCTTTATGAATTCGTCTGGTTGGCGGGGATGTGTCTATGGTACTTGAAGACCTAGATACTAGAAGGAGATATACTATAGGAATTAGAAGAAGAACCCCCAAAAGCCTTCGTTTCCACTTTTTAAAAATAAACCTATAAGCTACTGTCAATATGTCGCCATCCCATTGGAGAGTCTTTAGCAAGTATTCCATAGGAGCTTCCAGAGGTCCACCAGCATTGTCAGTGACAGATTTAGTCTTTGTAGAAGTCATCTCCTTTAACTCGCAAATCAACTGAGTGCGGCTGGTAAGACTTGTACACACCCGTTGGTGGTGTGGTAAGCCTGATTTTTTTTTTCACCCGGGGGCCCCCCCCCCTGCCCCCGGACCACACCTTGATGCGGTGACCACACCTATACGGATGTGCGGTGGTGTGATGGTGTTTATTAATTAACAACATCAGCAGTCCGGCGGCGGCCCGCCAAAAGTGCCGACCACTACCCACACACTGTAACACTAATCAAACCCGTTGGTAAGTAAACTTCACTTCGAAAAAGTCGTCATGAAGAAATGGTGGAGGATGAATGTAGCGGGATTTTCTGTGGCTGTAGCTCTGTACCTGGGAAAGAAAAAGATGATAGATGGTCCAATGTGCACGTGTGAAGAAAATTTATGTGGTAAAACTGTGATAATAACAGGAGCTAACTGTGGCATTGGCCTAGAAACCGCAGTCGACTTGTCTAATAAAGGTGCCAGGGTCATCATGGCCTGTAGAAACGAAGAAAAAGGCAGAAAAGCAGTTGCAGAGGTCTTGTGCAGAAGTTGCCACAGTGATGTTGTATACTCTCAGTTGGATCTAGCATCACTGAGATCAGTGCGGGAATTTTCCTCACGTACTCTGGAAGAAGAACCCCATATTGATATATTAATTAACAATGCAGGAGTTTCAATGGCACCTTATTCTAAAACTGAAGATGGATTTGAACTACAGTTTGGTGTGAACCACCTGGCCCATTTTCTGCTGACCAATCTTCTATTAGAGCGTCTGAAGGAGGCTCCAGCTGCAAGAGTTGTGAATGTATCTTCAGTAGCTCATGAAAAAGGCAAAATAAATTTTGATGATCTCCATTTTGAAAAATCATATCAATCGTTTACTGCATATAGACAAAGCAAACTTGCGAACGTTCTTTTTACCAAAGCTCTCGCAAAAAGACTTAAAAATACTAATGTAATAACATGTTCCTTACATCCTGGAATTGTTAAAACACAGATTGTCCGCCATAAATCTGTATTGGTAAGTGTTAATGTATTGGAAGTGGGAAACACAGATATTATAACTATTACTTAATGCAAGCTCCACTATATACTGTATAACGTCTTTTAGTTTAACTTTAAGTTAAACTTTAGAATTGCGTATCTGTGAGACCTTGATTACTTGTAGTGCTACAAGTTGCTAATGTAAAGTCATGCATGTACATGTATAATAAAACTGAGAAATGCTTGCTAACATAAATTAGGAAACAATACTTAAGTTAGTTATAATTGGTTCTGTCAGTTCACCAAAAGAGGAAGTGTTGTACAAGAGATTACGAATACAATTTAACGAGCAAACACACATGCACACATCAGCAATAAAAATAACTGAAAGACAAGAAGGAGCTTGGTGAGCGTCATTTGGAGAGAAAAAATAAAAATCCAACCCAACTTTAAACTAGGGCATTAATAATAGCCCACAGAAAGATTAAAATATTTTGTTGTTTACAAGAGAGGATAGCTACAGGAATACTTGTGAAACTTATAAAATGAAACTTATAAGGTGTCATAAGCAAAATATCGTTAATTGGCAATTTACTATTCAATAATTGAGGTAAAAACAACAGTAAGCCAGTGTCTACAAAGATGCAAGGTTGTTCCTAACAAAGCTCTGCTACAGAATTGTGAGAAGATAGAGATAAAACATGACACCAGCAGCTAATAAAGGTAGAGAGAGAGATTACATTGAGATTGCTGGTGTCTTGTGTGTTGCAGAACCGCATTGTGGAAGTGTTGGGTTGGATGTTCATGATGAGTCCAGTGAGAGGGGCACAGACGACCATCCATTGCTCAGTGGCTGAAGGCATAGCTGCGAACTCTGGGCAGTACTATGTGGGCTGCAAGTTGAAGAAACTGACTAATTCTCAGGCACTGGATGACGCCACTGCTGAACGTCTTTGGCAAGTCAGTGCTGAATTAGTTGGATTACAAGGCAACACTATTAAAACTTAGTCTATTTTTGAGCTCATTATTATAATTTTTGAATAATCATTATTTTAACTCAATAGTAGGTAGCCTGCTTTAAAACTCATCGATTTATAATACACAAACCAAATGCACATGTGAATTGCATGATTACGAGGTGACATGACCATGGAAACACATACATAACAATGCACAAACATGATAGCAAGTCAGCATAGTTACAAACTTAGGAAATTGGAAAGAATGTTATGAGTGGGTATACATATTAGTGGAATGGAGGACTCACATTAATAACAATAATAATAACGTTCAACTCTTGTATGGAATAAAATCAAGGATATGAATGAGTGTGAGTGAGTACTGAGGGCCAGACTGGACTACTAAAACAGGTCTAAATAAATAACTATGTTGTCAAAATGAGTTGATTATGTGTAAGGAAGATTAGAACACTTTCTACATGACTTAGTTTTGATAGTTTTTGTTGTCCAGTGAAATGGCGATGGATGGAAGGTATTTCTTTTGGAATTCTGTTGAAGTAGCTATAAGATTTGTTGACATATTTTGCAGTGGATGTGTGTCGTAGATTGAGTGTGTGTTTTGGATGCTAGCATAGGATATGATAACTTTAGTTTTTAATTGAATTAACCATAAACATCATTACAGCCATTTCAAGATAATGCTTGAGAGGTAGGAGGTTGAAAGTTATTAAACATTGCTGCTTATAGTCAGGATGTGGATATGAAGTTTGTAGAATCAATTTTGAGGCTCTTCATTGAGCCTGTTCCAGTTTCTGAATTAAACATTGTCACAGTTGGCTGTAGTAGCTATGTCTAAAGAGACTGAACAAAGCGAGGTATACAACTTTCGTCTAGCTAAATATAAGGTCTATGTCCTGTACGTGGTGTATACATTCAAATAGTTGGCCTAACTCCAGTCACTCTGTAACATGATTCCAAGGTATGCTATAGAATTCTGGGTGGAAGGAGTCATCAAGTTTATAGTCGTGTTCCATTGGTGGGTTCCTGTGAAAATTGTATTTGGACACATTTATAACTATTGAACACTCCAATAGCAAGCTGTTAAGACTAAGTTTTGAAGGATTGTAAGAAGAAACTTTTGTAATGCTGACGACTGAACACCATTGATTGTTTCCCAGAGTTTGGACACCAGGTAGCAAAGGTGGTTTGGAGTTACATTGGCCCTTTGCCTGGCCAATTACTTCTTATTTTTGCACCAGCTGTTGGTGCCAAAATAAAAGCCTCCAGCACAAATTCCAATCTGATACCTGTCACACTAAAATGAAAACCCTCAGCCTGTTCAACCTAGTGGAGAGGTCACCCCTTCCCTTCTACTCCCTGTGCAAATCCCTAAAGAAATGGGTTGTGGTGGGTGGGAGACACGATTTTGCTGTCCCCGCTGCTGCTGGTCAAGCTGGCTTGGCCTGATTCTGTGCACCTGTAATTCTGCTAGCACAAGGTCTCTTGACCTCCCGCCAAAACCTATATACTCCTCCTGCCACCTTACCACCATCCTTCCGTTTCCGGTCTAACTGGGTGTTAACCTCCATGTGACCCTCAGCACGCACACGCGATAGGGTGATTGCATGCTTTTTGTTTCTGGACATGGCAGTTTAGAAGTCGAGTTGTTTGAGAGTATTTTCCTGTAATTTACATGTAATGATGTGTAAGTCTCGTCTGCTCAGGTACTCCCAAGTTCTGAGAAAAAACACACTAAGAGAATTTTCTCTACCAGTTCGACCAACCCTATTAATAACCAGAGAAATTTAGTTTTTTTTTGTGTGTGTTCTCCAAATACAGTAAGCAATGGTATAGTGAGAAAATGCTACTGAAGTGAATTGAGCTAGGCACAAGAGTAAATATATCCAGGGCTCAGCTCATAGAAGTGATAGCTAGGTCTGATAGAACTGAAATTTATGAACTGAACAACCAAACAGAAAAAAAGTCGTCTTCAGGAGTTGATTGGATCATCTTCTCATTTGTTTTTCTTTACTGGTAAGAGGCCCATAACAGACGCCCATCAGTCTCTTGACAACCACTGAGCCATCCTGAACCTTGTCGTGTTGCTCCAAGTACTGACGGCCACCATCTGGACCCACAGGTACCACCTTCCTCCCCCCGACTTTCAGCTGGTCTTGGAGCGCTGTAGGAACGCCATCTGCAGCAGCTCCGACATGAATAGCATCGTAAGGACCCTTCTCCGGATAGCCCTTCCTGCCGTCTCCTGTGATGAGGAGCACGCGCTCTGATTGGAGGAGTTCAGGATTGTCTTTGCTGATGTTGCTAATGGAGAGAGCCGTGAGTTCTGGGATGTGATCGATACCAATTATACAACCAGTTTCTCCCACTAACTGAGACATGCATGCCGTCAAGTAGCCACTCCCTGAACCAACATCCAAGCAGGTCCTACAAAACAAACATACCCCAATATGCACATAGTGCTAAAATTAGGATGAGCCATGAATGATGAAATTTCTAATGCAATTGATTTGTAATTTTTTATTATTAATGATGAATGAATTACTAATGATAATGATAATGAAGTATTAATAAAAAATAATAAAATTATTGATAATGAGTAAGTATAAATAATAGTAACATATAATAATGAAGCACCAAGGGTATGAACTTTCAGCATCACTACACACTAGCTAGCTATTACAACGACCAAGAGAAGAATTTATTTGGCATAGTATCAATATGAATATGTCAATATGTGGCTCATGCAAGTGGATATATAACTCGTGCAACAAAACAGTAGATGTTAATGCTGTCTTCATGAGAGAAGCTAAACATGTAAGACTCACCTAAAGCTTCAACAGGAAACCCCAAGCACTCCAGTGCATGTAGGATTATATGGTTTAAGTGAACAATAGCTTAGACTAGTAAATCCTCCACTTCCCGCAAATCAATGCACAAGTCACGCCCATCCCCAACAACACCCTCACCCCATACAATATGCCCTCCATCACCCTCAACATTAGAACTTCTAGACTCACGCCCCCTCGTAGAGGTTATCCTTGAGCAACTCCAGGGTATGTGCGTGCATATGTGGAGCACTGATGGTGGTCTTAGAGCCAATAGACTGTGGGGAATCCATGTACGGATTGTAGGAACAATAGCTCTTACGGTCCACACTTCGCATGGCTGACACGACACGACTGTCCTTGAGGATTTTTTTAGACACGAGGCTGTCTATTAACTCCGAGTTTGAAGACCCTATCAATATAGACACACCCACACAGGTGCAGCACAAGTGGTACTTTTAGGTATTAAAGCAGCTTCATTTACATTAATAATAAAATGACAACAACAACAATAATAATTCATACAGTAAACTATGTATCATTATTCTCTGCAGGTTTTGGCTGTGTATCTGTCTGTCTGTCTGCCTACCTATATGCCTCGATATACCTGTCTGTTAATCTAGTCCTACAAAATGGCTAAACAATATATTTTATAGAGCTCTTCTTTTACACAGTTTGAGTAGAGAATGCACCACAAGGGATTAAAACAACAACAAAACACTACCTAAGTAAAAAATGTATTTAGAGTGTGTAGCTAAAAAAAATCAATAACTAGTGATGTGCTTGAGCACAAATGGCGAGCGAGCCTAAAGACTATTGTAGTGTATCGAACGTATTAACTATTCATTATTTCATTTATTCATTTCCTATTCTTGTGACGTCATTATCATTTACCCGCATGCGCGGGCCCCCTCTTCTTTTGTGTGTCATTGTCTTATGTGCTGTGCATTATATGGAGTGTGATATGAATTACAATACTCTCTTTAAATCTCTCTGCTAACTTGTCGAACCCCGCGTCCCACGATATTACAACTGGCGACGAGCAGACGGGATACAAATGGCTGCACCACGAGTGCTGGGGAACATTCAGGAGTTCGACCCGCAAGTGGAAACTATTACCACGTATCTGGAGAGGCTGGAGCTCTACTTCGACGCAAACACTGTAGCGGCGGAGAAAAAGGTATCTGCGTTGCTGTATGGCATAGGACCTAAAGTGTACGGGGTGCTACGAAGTCTTCTGGCACCAACCCGTCCACAGGACCAGACGTTTGATGACTTGGTCACAAGGTTAAAGGCTCATTATGACCCCAAACCTCTAGTAATTGCGGAGAGATTTCGTTTTTACAAGCGCAACCAGTCCAGCACTGAAACCATTGCTGAATTCTTAGCAGACCTACGTCGACTTACCATTCGCTGTGAGTTTGACACTTTTCTGGATCAGGCTCTTCGAGATAGACTAGTCTGTGGAGTGAGAAATGAACTCATTCAGAAGAGACTCTTGGCTGAAGTTGGTCTCACCTTGGCCCGAGCTATGGAAATTGCCCAGGGCATGGAAACTGCTGAGAAAAATGCAAAGGAATTTCATGCGCCTAGTAACTCTAGTGCTACACTGGAAGTTCTTTATCTTCCTGGCAAGGCTAAGAGGAAGTGCTATCGCTGTGGTCGTGATCACCACGAGAAAGATTGTACGTTTCGTGAGGCAACATGCCACAAGTGTGGTAAACATGGGCATATTGCACCAGTGTGCAAATCTGGTCGCTCTGGCTATACCAAACGTGCCCCGCCTTCCACTTCACATGGATCAAGCCATAGGAAGAAGAAGTCTTCACCACGACAACCTACTGGTACTAGGTGGGTGGAAGCGGATTCCTCAGACACTCCCGAGGAATTTTCTTTGTTTGCACTGTCGGATGCTTCAACAACTAAGCCTATCACTCTGGAAGTAGGACTTTGTGGGAAGCAAGTCAACATGGAGCTTGACACAGGTGCAACCGTATCAATTATGGGAGAGCAAAATTTTGATACGCTATTCCCAGGACAGGAGATTCATCCGTCTACTGTGGCTCTTAAGACTTATACGGGTGAGCCGATGGAGGTTCTGGGTGAAGCAACGGTGTCTGTTACATACCAGCAACAACCCTCACTGGAGCTACCTCTGGTCATTGTCAGAGGAAGTGGACCTTCCTTATTAGGGAGAAATTGGCTCCATCACATCAAGTTGGACTGGGGATCTATAAAGGCTGTGTTGCCACCCCAGAGGTCTCTCAACGGGCTGCTGGAGAAATATCAGGAAATTTTCAAGGATGAACTGGGAACCATCAACCCATATAAAGTGGATTTGGCTGTGATGCCTGAGGCCAGGCCGAAGTTCCATCGTCCCAGATCCGTACCATATGTCTTGAAAGCAAGTGTTGAAGAGGAGTTAAATCGATTGGAGAATAGTGGTGTCCTTGAGAGAGTGGTTCATTCCAATTGGGCAGCACCAATTGTGGTTGTGCCTAAAAAGGATGGACGTGTGAGAATCTGTGGGGACTATAAAGTTACCATCAACCCTTCATTAGATGTAGATCAATATCCATTACCCAGACCTGAGGATCTATTCGCTACGTTAGCAGGTGGTAAGCAGTTTACTACCCTCGATCTCTCTCATGCTTATAATCAGTTAGTTCTCGAGGATTCAGCTAGAAATTATTTGACCATTAATACTCATCGAGGACTATACCAGTATACCAGATTGCCGTTTGGAGTAGCATCTGCGCCGGCAATTTTTCAGAAAGTTATGGACACAGTGTTACGGGGAGTGCCGAGAGTGATATGTTACATAGATGACATTTTGATTACGGGAACTACAGAGTCGGAGCATTTTCACAACTTGGAACAAGTTTTGCAGCGTCTGCAGGAGCATGGCATTCGAGCAAATAAAGCCAAGTGTTCTTTCATGCGTGACCAGGTTCAGTACCTAGGGCACCGAATTGATGCTGAGGGTATACACCCTACTGAGGGCAAGTTGCAAGCAATACAACAAGCCCCGGCTCCGAAGAATGTGCAGGAATTGAGGTCGTTTTTGGGATTGTTAAATTATTATGGTCGTTTCATACCAAATCTGTCGTCACTCTTACATCCTCTGAATAAATTGTTGTGTCAGGACACACCATGGTCATGGTCATCTGAGTGCGACCAAGCATTCAAAAAGGCAAAGGAGAAGCTGATGTCTCCAAGTGTGTTAGTCCATTATGACCCCTCCTTACCTATTCGTTTGGCAGGAGATGCATCAGCCTATGGAGTAGGAGCTGTGATTTCCCATGTGATGTCTGATGGAAGTGAAAGGCCCATTGCTTTTGCATCCAGGACTTTACTACCAAGTGAGCGTAACTACGCCCAAATAGAAAAGGAGGCTTTATCGCTTATCTTTGGCATAAACAAGTTCCATACGTACCTATATGGTCGCCATTTCACTTTAGTGACGGATCATAAACCGCTCACAACCATCCTGGGTCCGAACAAGGGCATTCCATCTATGACAGCTGCACGTCTTCAACGATGGGCAGTTCGATTATCAGCATATTCCTACACTATCGAGTTTCGTCCAACTCAGCAACACTCAAATGCTGACGGATTGTCTCGATTACCACTCAATGTTTGTTGTGCTAGTGATTCTGCACCCGACCCCTCATGTTTCAACGTAAAACAGATTGAGAGTTTACCAGTTACTTCTACGGATCTAGCGAAAGCTACTCGTACTGATCCTATTCTCAGTCAAGTGTATGCCTCCACACTGAACGGTTGGCCTAGTGAGGTCAATGATGAGCTTCAACCTTTTCGTACAAGGAGGGAGGAGCTAACAGTGGAAGCAGGATGTGTATTGTGGGGTACAAGGGTGATCATTCCTTCCAAGCTGCGACAGAAGTTACTGAATGAATTGCATCGGGATCATCCTGGCATCACCAAAATGAAGTCTGTATCACGTAGTTATTTCTGGTGGCCAAATCTAGACAGGGACATCGAAAGTTTGGCAAAAGCTTGTGTAGAGTGCCAAGCTGTCAAGAATACTCCACAAGTTGCTCCACTACATCCTTGGCTGTGGCCTACGAAGCCATGGAAGCGAGTTCATATTGATTTCGCTGGTCCTTTTCAAGGAGCTATGTTTTTGGTGGCAGTGGATTCGCATTCTAAGTGGCCTGAAGTTTTTATTATGTCAAGTACTACTGTATTCAAGACTATCGAAGTGCTGCGTGTGATGTTTGCTGCATATGGTCTACCGGAACAGATAGTCTCGGACAATGGTCCACAGTTTGTTTCCAATGAGTTTGCTACCTTTTTGAAACAGAATGGAGTGAAGCATATTCGTAGTGCTCCTTACCATCCTTCCACAAATGGTCTCGCTGAACGGTTTGTTCAGTCACTCAAACAGAGTCTTAAAGCTACACTGAACACCCAGAGGTCACTGTCACATCGTCTCTATGATTTTCTGTTTACTTATCGTCAGTCAGTTCACTCAACTACAGGGAAGACTCCAAGTTCCTTGTTTCTACAACGTGAACTACGCACACGATTTGATCTATTGCAACCTGACCAGGAAGCACGTGTTCTTGCCAAACAATCTCAGCAGAAGTCTGGTCATGATCTGCATGCAAGATGTCGACAGTTTTTCTTAGGTCAAAGTGTCATGGCTAAGAATCTACGACCAGGTCCAAAGTGGATACCTGCGGTCGTTGTGGAACGGCTAGGTCCTCTGTCCTACCTAGTAGAGACTAACAACCGAGACCTATGGAGACGTCATGTTGACCTACTTAAGGAACTGAGTCCAGCTGAGACGTTACCTGCGGAGTCTACACCACAGTCTGCTGTTGGTCCCGAGGTTATGTTACCCGCCGGTCAACACACACCAGTATCCTCTGGATCTCGTGCTGAGCCAGCACCGGTGACTGCTCAGGAAGAAGTCAGGTCCTCGGAAGCACCAACTCCCGAAGCAGCTGCACCTGTCAGAGTGCCTTCATCAGCAGTTGCGGTTCCCACTTCTCCACCGCGCTCTACTGCTGTATCAAAACCTTCCGGAACTTCTTCAGTTCACACACCTAGGACTCGATCCTATCCAACCCGGAATCGGAACCCTCCGGACTACCTACGACCTGTTTGGGAAATTCAAGTTTAGACTGACTACTGTATTGCTAAGTGGAAGGGAGTGTAGTGTATCGAACGTATTAACTATTCATTATTTCATTTATTCATTTCCTATTCTTGTGACGTCATTATCATTTACCCGCATGCGCGGGCCCCCTCTTCTTTTGTGTGTCATTGTCTTATGTGCTGTGCATTATATGGAGTGTGATATGAATTACAATACTCTCTTTAAATCTCTCTGCTAACTTGTCGAACCCCGCGTCCCACGATATTACAACTATACTATTTTTATATGAATGATCTTGACTTCTAACACTGAAGCTACTGAAAATAAGGTCCAGTTTTTAAATTTCGCATACACGGTAAAGGGATTTCAGTGCCATAGTAACAACTCTCTGCAACTGCTTGAATTGAAGGGAAAAAAACAACAACAAAACAATACACATTATTTAAACGTTTTCTTTGTGATATTCTTTAGCTAAGTAGTGGTTGTAACACACAAAGTTTTGACACAACTGGACATGCACCTACACAGACTTACCTTAGCGGTAGCCTAGTGGACAATGTATTTTCAAGTAATTACTGTTGCGCACGGCTTATAACCATGACAAAGAGCGCATTGACTTACCACCGCCACAAACTCGAATAGAAATGGAAGTTCCTTAAGTTTTCAAGTTTTAACTGCACCCGCAAAAGAATTCAAAACGGTAAACAATTCAATTTCTAGGGTGATACGGGTACTGATCGATAAACCAGAGGATTCTGTTTAGTGCAATTTGGGACGGGGTCGACCACCTAACTAACACAAAAACGCGAGGGTCAAAGTACAAAATGACATACGTACGTCCAAACATATATACAAATAAATAAACATCCCATTTTTACCCCTGTAAGTGTCTCGCTCGCTACGCTCGCTCGCCAATAAAGTGCATGGTAAAACCCCTAAACACTTCAAATGCATGCCAGGTTGTTATGACAGTGAACTTGCATTTTCCCCTGGTAGAGCGAGCAGAGGGCGTGGATTCATTGCAGTTTCCTACCACTTTGGGTATCTTGGCAGGCGTGGATTCATTGCAGTTTCCTACCACTTTGGGTATCTTGGCAGGCGTGTCTCCAGCAACTGCTCCAGCATTAGCCCTCTTGCTCCTAGTAGACATGGCTAAAGTCAGTGATAACCAAGAAGCAAGGAAGTCTCAGAAATACAATAAGCACACGATACAAAATAGGTTTCACTTGGAAAAACCCTTTACCGAAACACACAGGCTGATAACGCCAACGCGCTCAGCAGCGCCTGTGCGAGAAGATGTGGGTCTGACTAAAACACGGACCGGACCGGACCCACGGACCGGACTAAATTCGCGAAAAACTCGCGGACCGCCAACGCGCATGCCCGGACTTCGTGTAGTCCGTTGTAGCGCCATTTAAGAGTTGGAGAGAAAGACTGGTTTTATGTAACAAAGGTAAGAAAAATATAGTTACTCGTAGAGAGTGAATTAATTTGTTGTCAGTGATGCTTCCTCGACTACTCTTTATTAAGTTTGGTATCTAATCTTACGAAAATAGTTGACATACAACAATGCAATTGTGATATTAAGACTATCCTATTGCAGATAATAATTATAGTTAAAGCATGAGCGCTTAGTTTCTAGTCGATTTATTGCACGACAGCCCGAGGGCCGTAGGCCCGAGGACCGAGTGCGATAAATGTACTAGGCACTAAGCGCTCATGCTTTAACTAATTTAAATACCGGGCAAGTGTTATTGCACACTTGCCAAGTTATTACACCTGACAACAATATAGCAACGGTATTTAATAACAGTTATTATCATTGTATTAATAATAACAAATATTATTTATTATTATTATTATTATTACTAGTGGTGTGCTTGAGCACAAATGGCGAGCGAGCCTTAAACTACACTATTGTTAAATTTGATTTTAACAACTAACACTCAAGCTATTAAAATAAAGTCGAGTTTTTTTTAATTGGCGAGCGAGCGTAGCGAGCGAGACACTTACAGGGGTAAAAATGAAAAAATCGGGGATGTTTGTTTATTTATTTATTTATTGGCGAGCGAGCGAAGCGAGCGAGACACTATCAGGGGTAACTCAATCGAGATTTCGCTATATTTATTTATTTATCTGTTTATGGGGTACGTGAGACCTCTGTTTTCGCCCGCGCTTCTAATTACGTAAGTTAGGTAAAGCGTTCACAGTTCCAGTATTTTTCAATTATTAACGAGCGCGGAGAATCCTGCTGTACTGCCTTACCAACTCTGTTTCAACCAAAACGTTTATAGCTACTCTCTTCTTGAAACAACTGTGAAGTCTTTGTCAAACTGCGCTTCTTTGCCACTGCTTTCTAAGTTTATTCAGGTAATTCTGTTATTGTTAACTCAGCTAAGAGCTTGTTGTCAACAGTGACTGGTGAATTCTAATAGTCAGAATGACTCAAATTTGGTACTAGGAAGTTACTACTGCTCAAGAAAATGAGGTAAGAAAGTAATTTTGTATTTGTGTGCTAAAATTGATTGTCTTTTGTTTATGTAGCTGAGAGCTTGTTGTCGAGAATTCGAGGTAATTCAGATGGTCAAAGTAACTTCAATTTGATATTACAGAAGTTATCAATACTCAAGAATGAGGTAAGTAGTAATTCCATATTTGTTGGCTAAAATTACAAATAATAACACTGGTTTATTTTTTATCGTAGCTGAGAGCTTGTTCAAGAGTCACTGGTGATTGAGATTATCAAAATGGTTGATGTTTGATACTACAAAAGTTACCATTAATCAGGTAAGAGAGTGATTTTGTATTTGTTTGCTGAAATCTAATGTCATAACTGCTATTATAGTGTTGCATGAAGTAAGCTAAAACATAGCAACATTTTATGTTACCTAACTATCAGGCTCGCTCGCCATTTGTGCTCAAGCACACCACTAGTTTATTTATATATATGGACGTACGTATGTCATTTTGTACTTTGACCCTCGCGTTTTTGTGTTAGTTATGTGTTCGACCCCGTCCCAAATTGCACTAAACAGAATCCTCTGGTTTATCGATCAGTACCCGTATCACCCTAGAAATTGATTTGTTTACCCGTTTTGAATTCTTTTGCGGGTGCAGTTAAACCTTTAAAACTTAAGGGACTTCCATTTCTATTCGAGTTAGTGGCGGTGGTAAGTCAATGCGCTCTTTGTCATGGTTATAAGCCGTGCGGAACAGTATTTACTTGAAAATACATTGTCCACTAGACTACTGCGAAGGTAAGTCTGTGTAGGTGCATGTCCAGTTGTGTCAAAGCATTGTGTCTTATAACCACTACTTAGCTAATGAATATCACAAAGTAAACTTTTAAATAAAGTGTATTGTTTTGTTGTTGTTTTTTTCCTTCCAAGCAGTTGCAGAGAGTTGTTACTATGGCACTGAAATCCCTTTACCGTGTATGTGAAAATTAAAAACTGGACCTTATTTTCAGTAGCTTCAGTGTTAGAAGTCAAAATCATATAAAAATAGTATAGTCTTTAGGCTCGCTCGCCATTTGTGCTCAAGCACATCACTAGTTTAGATATATGTATGGACGTACGTATGTCATTTTGTACTTTGACCCTCGCGTTTTTGTGTTAGTTCGATTGTCGACCCCGTCCCAAATTGCACTAAACAGAATCCTCTGATTTATCGATCAGTACCCGTATCACCCTAGAAATTGAATTGTTTACCGTTTTGAATTCTTTTGCGGGTGCAGTTAAAACTTTAAAACTTAAGGTACTTCCATTTCTATTCGAGTTATAGTGGCGGTGGTAAGTCAATGCGCTCTTCGTCATGGTTATAAGCCGTGCGCAACAGTATTTACTTGAAAATACATTGTCCACTAGACTACCCCGAAGGTAAGTCTGTGTAGGTGCATGTCCAGTTGCCAAAGCATTGTGTGTTACAACCACTACTTAGCTAAAGAATATCACAAAGAAAACTTTTAAATAACGTGTATTGTTTTGTTGTTGTTTTTTTCCTTCAATTCAAGCAGTTGCAGAGAGTTGTTACTATGGCACTGAAATCCCTTTACCCTGTATGCGAAATTAAAAAACTTGACCTTATTTTCAGTAGCTTCAGTGTTAGAAGTCAAAATCATTCATATAAAAATAGTATAGTCTTTAGGCTCGCTCGCCATTTGTGCTCAAGCACACCACTAGTAGTAGTTGTAACGCACAATACTTTCACACAACTGAACATACATACGCAAGACTTACCTTCGTGGTTCGTCTAGTGGACAATGCATTTTTAAGTAAATACTGTTGAGTAGGGCTTATAACTGTGAGCACATTAATTTACCACCGCCACTAACTCGAATAGAAATGGAGCTCCCATAAGATTTTGAGTTTTAACTGCACTCGCAAAACAATTCAAAGCCGTAAACAATTCAATTTCTAAGGTGATACGGGTAATGGTCACTAAACCGTAGGATTCTGTTTAGTGAAGTTTGGGACGGGGTCGAACGCGCAGCGAACACAAAAATACGGAGGGTCAAAGTACAAAATGACATACATACGTCCATATATATAAATAAACAAACATCCCCGATTTTTTTCATTTTTACCCCTGTAAGTGTCTCGCTCGCTACGCTCGCTCGCCAATTATTATTATTATTATTAATATTATTATTATCCTGTATTTTAAAACATAGATAATTTTTTTTTAATTCTAACTAATTAAAAAGTGTACAGCAGTTTCCCCTCATATAATTTGTGCCGGTGGACACATCTGAAGTGACTTCTCATTAATTAAAGAGTGTTCGACAGTTTCTCCTCATATAATTGTGATGGTGGACGCATCTGAAGTGACTTCTCATCAATTAAAGAGTGTACGACAGTTTCCCCTCATATAATTTGTGATGGTGGACGCACCTGAAGTGACTTCTCATTAATTAAAGATTGTACGACAGTTTCCCCTCATATAATTTGTGATGGTGGACGCATCTGAAGTGATTTCCCATCAATTAAAGAGTGTACGACAGTTTCCCCTCGTATAATTTGTGATGGTGGACACATCTGAAGTGACTTCTCATCAATTAAAGAGTGTACGACAGTTTCCCCTCGTATAATTTGTGATGGTGGACGCATCTGAAGTGATTTCCCATCAATTAAAGACAGTTTCCCCTCGTATAATTTGTGATGGTGGACGCATCTGAAGTGACTTCTCATCAATTAAAGAGTGTACGACAGTTTCCCCTCGTGTAATTTGAGATGGTGGACGCATCTGAAGTGATTCCTTTTCAATTAAAGAGTGTACTACAGTTTCCCCTCGTATAATTTGTGCTGGTGGATGCATCTGGTGACTTCCATCATAAAGAGTGTACACAGTTTCCCCTCTTATAATTTGGGGATGTGCCCATCTGAAGTGACTTCTCATCAATTAAGAGTGTACGACAGTTTCCCCTCGTAATAATTTGTGATGGTGGACCATCTGAAGTGACTTCTCATCATTAAAGATTACGACAGTTTCCCCTCTATAATTTGTGATGGTGGACGCATCTGAAGTGACTTCTCATCAATTAAAGAGTGTACGACAGTTTCCCCTCGTATAATTTGTGATGGTGGACGCATCTGAAGTGACTTCTCATCAATTAAAGAGTGTACGACAGTTTCCCCTCGTGTAATTTGTGATGGTGGACGCATCTGAAGTGACTTCTCATCAATTAAAGAGTGTACGACAGTTTCCCTCGTATAATTTGTGATGTTGGACGCATATGAAGTGACTCTCGTCAAGTAAAGAGTTACGACAGTTTTCCCCTCTATAATTTGTGATGGTGGACGCATCTGAATGATTTCCCATCAATAAATTGTACGACAGTTTTTCCCCTCGTAAAATGTGATGGTGGACCATCTGAAGTGACTCTCATCAATTAAAGATGGTACGCCAGTTCCCCGCGTTAATTTGTGATGGTGGACGCATCGGAAGACTTCTCATCAATTAAAGAGTTACGACAGTTTCCCCTCGCATAATTTGTGATGGTGGACGCAGCTGAAGTACTTCTCATCATTTTTTAAGAGTGTACGACAGTTTCCCCTCGTATAATTTGTGATGGTGGACGCATCTGAAGTGACTTCTCATCAATTAAAGAGTGTACGACAGTTTCCCCTCGTATAATTTGTGATGGTGGACACATCTGAAGTGACTTCTCGCTAATTAATGTGTGTACGACAGTTTCCCCTTCATATAATATGTATGGTGAATTATGTATATGAATTTTTATTCACTCATAAATACAGCATATTAAAGTCAATAAACAAAATGCAAAAATTAATGAGTGATTTGATTGACAGTTCATAAATCATTCTTTTCCTGATAGTGGGGATATCTCTCTGCATAATAATGACATAATAAATGCACACCACTAGCTAACAATAATAATAATTCAGTTACCTGATGAAATGAAAGAGATGTTCCTATTCCCTCATGCCTGGCATACTATATTAAATTCACATTTTGAGTTGAAACTAGCTATGCATAAGTGTAGCAGCTACTGAACAAATAATCATATTCAATAAACTTACCATGCAAGTAAATACACCACAATCATAACCATTATTCTGTACAGGTATGTTCTGAAATAAAGTAATTTTGATTAATAACACATAATAATATTTCAAAAGTTTTTTTTATATTAATACCTTTGGGGACCACAGTTTCCATGTTGAAAAATTATCGTCAGTATATCTTCTGGACAAATAGTCTCTAATTTACCAATTCAGTATATAAACTATTTGTATAGCTAGACAGATCATTACCTAATATTTTTTAAGCAGCTCTCATCATTTCCTAACATGGAATCATAGCATTTGATTGTCTTCTCATGAGCATCCACAACAACTAGCCGCCAATGAGAAGATGTGATGATCGGTATGAACAGCTTGTGAAAGGACATGTCCATCTAATTTAAAAAAAAAATGTTACAGGTTGAGTGAAGTGGAATGTTGAAAAATACCTTAATCCACTTTGACACAGCTTCATATCCACAGGTACAAAGTTTTTGGTAGAAGAAACACGATAGAGCTAATATAGAATTAGGGGACTTGGCATTGGACACCTTAGTTATTAGTGTAGTGTAAATGTCAATGATCTGTACGTTGGATAAGCATCAGAAAAATTAAAAGTATTCATAAGATTTATACTGATACCTTGTCATTAAGCCAAGATGTCCCACTCAATGTCTTAAGGTCTCTTACATAAAGATCACATCCATCAAGAGTTAGAAGTTTGTGTTCATCGCTCTTTAGCAGCTCTGATTGAATCTGTAATATACTAGATAATGGCAAATTGCTATTATAATGCTACTTATTACTCTGTTCTTCTGTTCAATTGTGAGCTCAAATAAAATTTGAAGTTCTTCTGGCACACTCTCCTCCTAAAAGAATAGTCACTTAATAATAAAATGTCATTTTATAATAGGAATGTTTACATACTTTGGTAGATTTATCTTTTTTGGGAGAAGCCACACCAATGCGACCTGATTAATATTTACTGTTTGCTAGATTAAGAAAAACTGAAGCATAAAATTCTAACCTGACTGACTCAGCTGTGTGCATTTTCGTTTGAGGCAGCTCTGCTTAAGCAAATTTGGACCACCAAATTTTGGCTTGTCCAAACAATAGACACAAAGTGCACAGTCCTTAGACTGACAACTTTCACAGCTACCACATCTCTTGCGCTTGGTTCCCACAGGTACTGTGTAAATATTGATTATCAAATTCCTATTAAGTGGTCAATTTCCACACGTACCTAATTTGGTCACAGCAGCTTCTACTTTAGAGGTGGAATCTAACAGAGAAAATTCATCGGAGGTGTTCTTCACTTCTAATGGTTCGGCACTTGGTTTACTGTTGTCATTGTCATACTCGTCTGATATTTTCTAGATAAAATAGCAATTTTTAACATAATTGTTAAGTATCCTGATTTCCCCAGTAGAACATTAGTCCAATTATCATTTATTAGAATTTTCCAGCACTATCAATTCTGGATGGGTTTATTGGAACTATCCCTGTGAGTGAATTGGGTCAGTCAAGGTTAACTAACCCAAGTAAAAAAATTTTCTTATAAGATCTTGTAAATGTAAGTTATCATATTCTGGCTAATTCCTAAGTCAGATTTGACATGATTTTCAAACATATACAGTCAGAATCTTTTTAGATTTAAGGTCCTGTAATATCTTATTCAGAATCTTTTATTATCTTAGCAGATCTTATAACATTTCTATCAGAAACTTTTAATTTCTGACTTCAAGATCTGTTAAAATCTTACCAGATCTGCTTATTTAGTTTATTATCAATCCTATTTAATCCAGTAAGATCTTTCATGATCTGAATACTTTTCCAATCAGATCTGCACAGTTCTTGTAACATAATCATGTATATCTAGTTGAATCAATCAATAATTTGTTATATTATTGAAGATCAGATAGGATCAAATACGATCTGATTGGTTTTATCTTCCTCTATTTGGACAGATATATTCAGCCATCTTACTTCAAAGATCTACTAGGATCTCTTCAGATTTCCTAATGGCCACAGAGAGATAGGGTCGTCAGGATTAACTGAGGACCCACACTATAAACTGAAATGGTATGATGGAAACTGGTGGACACAACTAGAAGTAGTGGTGTTATAGCTAGAATGGTAATATAATGCAAGATCAGAAGAAAATATTTGAATAAAAGAGACCCACATGTAATAGCTATGTGAGTGTAATTAAAAATAAGATAGGAGCTGGTAAACATAACAAAATAAACATTAGAAAAATACACAGATAACTGAACTTAATAGCTAATGCAAATTGATCAACTTAATTGGAAATAAGAGCAACATGAGATGCACTCTGTCAGTTCTAATAATGTAATGATCATTTCATTGCAATCCTCATTAGTTTAAACAGTGTAGTAGTACAGTAGATTGGCAGTTATCCAAACACGTTGGGACAAAGAGAGGTGTTAGAATAACTGAAATGTTCAAATAACTGAAAATGTATTAGGGCGTGGTCAAGCGATATACGTTATGTCTTCATGTGTTACTCTATTAAATTTTTGGTGTTTGGTTAACTGAAATGTTCGAATAAGTGAAGTTTGGATTGCTGACATTCTACTGTACATTAATGATGTTATTCAAATGTATTCTCTGTGTAACAAAATAATGTTGCCAATGCAATCTGTGGTTTCTCTCTTACACTCTAACTCATTGTCCCTCCCATACACAAACCTGTTGGGATGCAGTTGAGTCTGGCGCAGGTATTACCTCATAATCACCAGGCCTTGGAGCTTTGCGTCCAGATTTTCTTTCTGATCGGCTACGCATATTTCTTCTCAGCTGCGTCAAATTAACTTTTTTTTGGACACCTGGATTAGCTAATCCAATACTTAATTGTGCTGCTATGATATGGTAGCACCTAGAAGTCGCAGGGCAAGAGCATGACTCACTTGGAAACAACTTCACAGCATGTGGCGTTCCGTTTGTACCTTTGACTGTGAAAGTTCCGAGAGATGGATTGTGGCACACCAACTGATTTGCTACAAGTTGTCTGAAATTATTTAATGTTTTAGTTCATGCATTATTAATTAAATGATTGAGATATCTAATAGCACTGGAATGAAATATTGCTGATAAGTCTGAATGGACCATATTATTTTATGAACTAAGGAAGAGGGGAAAATATTATGGTAACAGATGAAGATTACTACACCTGTGGTAAAAAAATAATACATACCCATTTGGCCATTAGGTGAGACACATTGTATGAAAATTGTGCACACAGGGTGAGAACACAATAACTACAAGAACATGGCTGTGGGTCGGGCCTAAAGTCAAGACCGGGTGTGGCCGGACCACGCCCGCATCGAACCGTTTAAACTTAACTATATTTTAGTCATGCATTTGTTTTATTGTGCGTATGTGTGTGCCTGTGCTGTAGTGCGAACTAAACGCTGCAGTGCAGGAAGTCTAGCTTGTGTGTGTCATCGTGTGTCAGTACTAGTCATAATAGGTGTGGTCTTCATGGTCATATAAATAGTTGTATCAGCCATTTTGCTTCAGTTCTACCTCGTGCCTTCTTTTTTTTGATAATAGATTTAAAACTCTATCTGTCAGACTACTGGATCGGGGTGGAACTCTGGTGGCAGCAACATTGCCGGCCAGTACATGAGTAACTTGTGAGGAGCTCCTCTGAGACTGTGCGCGGCAATACCTCCCTTACGAACCAGCTTCCCACAATGGCCCTATCTAAGAGAGGGAGGAGGGAGGGCAATTACTTTACAGACCTGTCCCTGCGGCCAAGCCCTTTTATGTGACATTCTTGTTTAAGGTATTTTGTGCTTTATAACTAAGCAGTAGCTGTACAGCACACACAGACATTTTACTGGAAATATCAACACAAGATATACATTGTAGCTGTTCTATTTCTTGACTTGACTATTCCACAATGGATTTTCAAGTAAAACAGTCAACATCCTCCGAACAAAATGAAAAATATAAAACAACAATAGCAAGCTAGAGTCATGATTGAGGTTTTAATGACTTGAATTTCCAACTGTATTTGTTAAATTCTTCCATGTTGACCTAACTGTGATGCTAAATTCCCTGCATATTACTGATATCTACAATCAATAATAAATTTCCTGCATTTAGCTTCTTTTTCTTTTGTTCTTTACTTTGGAGGATGTTTATTTGTTGCGTAGAGTGTATGGTATGACCTATCTCAGCCAGAACTCCAATATGTCTGTAAGACCTATTGCCTCCCACAACATTCAGATCGTGTTAGTCAAAGAGGTATGCAAACTAATTCCTCTATGATAATGGAAGATCGCTAACTACGAAGTTCTGTTTAGTGACAAGGTTGACAACTACAAAGCGAACGCAAAAAGTGAGGGTCAGAGTACAAAATGACATAGGCACGTCCACATTATACATAAACAAACAATAAATAATTCTCAATTTTCGATGTGTTACTCCTAGTAATCTCTCGCCCACAATTAGTTAGCTCGCCAATCAATCAATACTAAATAATGATGAAAGTTTAAATCAGCCAAATTTATCATTGTTTATTGTAGTCTTTTCAAATTATTAATATGGTTATAATATTGTGCTCCCTTTAGAGCATCCTCATATTACATCCCATTAATTTATTGATAAATATGTACTAACCTTGCTCTGGCCTGCTGACTGCTACACGGAAGTTGATGATCTATGTTGTTGTTATCAGTTGTCACTTCATCTATATTACCAGTAAATAATAATTTTGACTTTGAATGTTCATAAATTTACCACAGCTTGGTAGAGACGTGGATTTGTCAGGTTTCTTCTTCAGCATAACCATCTCCACTATTTCTTCCTGAGAATAAGTCTGGATGAAATGGAGATCTTGTGGAGACCTTGTCCATTTGGAAAACCTAGGACAGAGCTTATAATCTCCTACACCTGTTAAATGCAGGAAGTGCGAATAAAAACCTATTAATAGTATAAATAATTATCTATTGGCAATGTGTTTAAATACAAGGAGCTGTACATAACAATATTCTACGATGAACTCATGTGGCTCCACCTGTTGTATTACTTGACTCATTTCACTCCGTTATGAAACATCCTAGGACTTTCTCCAGCACAGTGATGGCTGTTTATTATACCATAACAGTCAAAAAGCAGTATGCATTGCGCCCCATAATTAAGGTACCCACACTGGCATCACATCTCATTTAACCTTTATATTAAAAATTTGAATAGAAAACCTATGCTACTTTGGATTTGAGAGAATGGAATTAAATACGTACATTGCATGTGGTCAAGTAGTGTAAAATGAGTATATATGTCACTTGACTTAGAAGAATCACCTTACAACACTTTGACCCTTTAAAAAAACCATAGATGGTATTTGAAGGAGTTACAGACTCAGTATGATGTGCTTACCAATAAATCCTCTCTGAATTTCATTGTGAAAAAATGCTTGTACATGGTACAAGGTAAGCACAATAGTGTCCAATGGAACTTCCCTCCATCCTTGCAGTCTCTTCAAAGTAGCATTAAAACTCTCAGACATGTTGTTGGTGACACCAGAGAAAGGATGATAGATTTTTAGAGGCTCTAAAATGAACCTACCAAGTGAAGTTTTCATCTACAGCAAAGTTAATTGTTTTACACAACACGGCAATGACATGTGTACATGTTGAAAGAAAGTTTTATATGTTAAAATGAATCGTGACCATACCAGTGCCTCCTCCCTCTCCTGCAAACCCTTATGGGTGAACTGGCCACTAATCACCCCCACCCCCACCCCCCCAACCTGTGCCTACAAAACAGCAAGGTCTGTCAGCCTGGCTCAGCTTTGAGTAGACTAGCTTCTGTGGCTCACCATCAGCTTGCTTAGCTTTGAGTAGACTAACTCACCCTAGTGGCTAACCATCCCATGCAATGTACAAACCACCAGGCTCCCATAAGCTTGGCATGATGTGTTGGTTCTTACTCCAGATCATCAACAACAAGCAGAATGCTAGCCAGTGAGTTTAGCTCACTAGACATGCTAACCACTATATACCGTTTAATAATATTCTCTTCATATAATATACTCTTCATAAATACACACACACAATCAATGCCTAATTAATTAATATCATATGGTACAACACATGCACAATAAGTATTGCATTGCATTGACCTTACTCACCTCAGAATGAATCATAGCCATGTAATACTGATGAAAAGATTGGCTCCAAGAACTCTCAAATTCCTTCAGTTTTCTTTCATAACTGTCGCTGCTGCTCTGATTGAGAAGGTCCCGAATGTGGCTGATGTACACATGAATTTCCATTGACGTAGCTCCATGGTTCCTCAACCATCTCTTAACAGCATTGATGGTATGGTTCCAGCAACGAACTCTCCTTACTTTTGGCAAATACTTTCCAATTGCCTATACAATCAGTTTGGGACAACACCGAATTACAAATAACATGCAAACAATCTAACCAACATGAAATAGTCATTATCTTCTGAAACTCTTTTTTTTTTTAAATAAAAATAACCATAATTACAAGTAAATCTGTGTGTGTGTGTATGTATGTATGTATGTATGTATGTATGTATGTACGTATGTATGTATGTACGTATTAATGTACATATTAATGTATGTATGTATCATGAAAACCATTGTAGCTATTTGTGTGTGTGTGTGTGTGTGAGTGTGTGAACAGGTGAATGCATGGCTATCTGCAGGCCATTGACAATATCCTCACTCCTCATCTGTATTTGTATTTATACATTTACAAATCATGAATTGAATAATAAAAGTATAAATAGGTTATAGGTATACTTGTATACATATACATGCTTGCACACACACACACATGCAAAAACACGCATATTTATTGTACATAGGATCTTTTTCTTGGATTTCTTGCATCACACGAGCATTAAATATGTTCCTATATTGAATGCTGAATATTGAATGCTCTAACATGACCAAGAGTAGTTCTGGACAACTATATTTTTAGATGTATGGCCAAGTTACATCTAGACGGCGAGTCTTTGAAGCACAATTTTTTTTTACTGTTTTGGAAAAATGTCTAGTGTACAATAAACAATATATTAACCTCACGCTTAATGCATTCAGTTCATGAAAATAAATAACTATGCTTTTGAAATATTTCTCCATAGTGTATACTGACTCACATAATAATTATACATACATACATACATAAATACATACATACATAAATACATACATACATACATACATACATACATACATACATACATACTAAACATTAAGTCAATTGCTACAATGATGATTGGATTCAGAAAGGACCCCTGATGTAAAAACAGATGTTATATAGCTTTTTTATATAATGAAGTATTATATGCACGATTGTTACAATATCACTTCACATCTCACAATAGTATGTATATGTAAATAATCACTAGATACTAACATTTTACCACAAAAAGCTGTGATGGTGGACAAATGAGCAATAAACTAAGAGGAGGATTTTGGCAAGGAGTCCATAATGTGTGAAGTTTCAAAATAACTGTATACTGGCTGTATAAACTGAGAAAACTGCTGTCTATGTATGTTATCTTAGCATTTCAATCAATTTTTAGAACTTTTATTCTATAAACCTAAAATAACTTACCTTATATATGCCAGATTCCTCATCAGTAACCAATGGTACTTCTGCTTGTCCATTTACTAAACGTGGAACACGTAAAGCAATTTCACGCATGAGCTCTTCGTGACATGATTGAAATTTTCTTTCATGTATTAGAAACAAACAGGGAATCACTGGTGAAGATGAAAAAATGGTATGTCTGAATAAAAAAGCAGATAAATAAAAATCACCGAGCTGGAAGGTCGTATCGTACGACAGAAGTTGAGGAGATTCTGATTCAGCCTGAAGCAATGAATTTAGCTCTTCAGACAAACTGCTATGGCCACATACAATCAAAACATCAGGAAAAGTTTTTATTGAAATAACAAATGGACTGATGTCATATGCCAGTTCATGGAGATTGTAGAGAGCATCATGAGATAATCTAGACTTTTGACGCTCACTTTGTTGCATATTTGAAATTTGCTTAGTGTTGCGAGGCTTCATTGTCCAATCGC